>Ga0209367_1002713_pt1 | contig 23617 bp, 15 predicted proteins | sample WorMetLIZISLAND2_FD_187412 | JGI IMG/M metagenome (GOLD analysis project Ga0209367, IMG submission 187412) | Marine gutless worms symbiont microbial communities from Max Planck institute for Marine Microbiology, Germany - Olavius geniculatus... ... | reverse complement strand
TGAGAATGAAACGACCTTGATTTCTGCAAAAAATCGTGTAGATCTAAGCAGTATTTCTGAAGTTAGAAGCTATATAACAGAGTGGCCCCGTTTTTTTGGGCCACCCTGTATATTCCCCGGTTGTGACTTGCATCTGACATGATGTGTCTGCTGTCCGTTCGTCCGTCTGTGAGTAACGGATGTATTGTAACTAAAAAGTAAGTTTTAGGTAAAAAAAACTTTTTACACGAATAATTTGCTCTTTGACCAAGCTGTCTGCATGCGTACAAAAGACGAGTTGGGGATGCAGTGCGAGGTACATAATTATTCAAATTCAGGATTGAACGGAAGGGGTAGGAAAAAAGAGTTTTCAAAGGAAAAACTGACCATATCTTAGAAACGGTGAAAGATACGGACAAAGTTGCTATTAACCACCAATAGGAAGTGGCACACGCCCTTTCAGGTGAAATGAAAATTATCGACCTTGGATGACCTTAAAACTACTGCAAGTTTGCATTAATAACTGTATAAGCTGTAGCGCGTCTTTTCTATGGACAGCTGGGTTTCTTGTTTTTCGGTCGTTCGGTCTAACATAGTATTTGGCCAGACATTATAACATTGCAGATTGACAGTCGCGGCGGTCGGTTTCGTACGTACGGTGCACCGACGTCGGCGGGGAGCCACATGGGTGTGAACAACTTCTCCACATTTTGTGAGCCTATAGGCCTACTTGATTGCAAACTGACGGGGGGTCGAACTCGCGACTATCTGATCACGAATCTAATTCCCCTAACCACTCACCTCACTGTAGGCCTATCACCAAATCATCGTGGATACTATTAATCACCAATAGAAAATCCTAAAAACTATGTGCTTTCGAATTTATGGTGCCAAAATAAATGACCTTGGACTATTAAGACGCCCATTCGCGCTCTGCTATAAGCCAAGCCTACAAACTTTGTGCATCTTTCGAAGCTCGAAACTAGATAGGGCCATGACTCCACCACTTTTAGGCAGTAGCCTACAAGATTCATGAAAATATTCTTAGGGGTTTCGTGGATGTGGATCTGTGAAGAGTCAAACGACAGTGGAATGGTCGAAAACAACGTTTTTGCGCGCGACAGCATGTAATGCTTCGCGCATCTTAACTATCGTCGAAACGACCGTTTGTCTGTCAGCCCGTCTGTGTGTCCGTCACGCTCTGCAGCCCTATGAAAACGGTGCAAGCTATGATAACGAAATATTTACTGTGCAACCGTGCATGGGCTGCAATAAAGAATCTATTTTGTGATAAAATTTCGTGCCTCTATGTGACAGGGTTCCCCTCAAATGAAGGCGTCAAAAAGGCGTACTTCCTAAAGTGGCTATTTTTAATTACCGCCATTAGCTCGTCTAGCGTGAAAACGGTTGCAGATAGGCAAAATCGCTATGAATCTGACCCGTGACCCTACCCGACTCGACCCGACCCGATCCGCGGATGGACCCGATCCGTGTCCATCTCTGGTTCAACGGTCGAAGATAGACACAGACCTGCTGCTTATCGTAACAAGCAATACTGACGAGCTTAACGGGGGTACCTAATGGCACCTACATTGATGACCTTAAACGAACTTAAAATTCAGAAAGCGGTTTTTAGTGATTTTTTTCGAGAGTTCATGCTATGGCGCAGTAGATTGTGCCGAAATTCCTGGAGATAAACCAGAACTATCTATCTGCACATGAAATTTGCCGCGTAATTCTGTGGCTACAGTTATACGCACCGATTTCCTCGTCCGATGTGTTGTCCGACGTCGTCGAGCCTTCGCTTTCGAGGTTTAAGAACCCTATCCGACAAAATCGAACGAAATGTGCATGATTTTTTTCGGACGAGGTTTTTGCTTGTTGGTCAAAAGACGCCCATCAGAACCTCGGACGAGAAAATCGGACGCGTCGTTCGACGTGTCGTCCAACGTGTCCGAGAGGCTCGTCCGAGAAGCTCGGACAACACCTCGGACGAGGAAATCGGCATAACCGTGATTAATCGCATTGTTATTAATTCATTGCAGGTTGTTTAGTGATTCTCAGCGTGGTAGCACCGACGCTGTCGCGCGTCACGTGAACTTTGCTCAAATTACTTGTCTGCATGACGAGGGTCTCAGCCAGCGACTAGCTTGCTTCTTGTTTTCTTCTGGCTATTCAGCTGTCTTAGTTAATACGCGGTGCATGCTATATGTGTATTATGCCGAGACTAAGGTGTCGGTGCTGTATGGCATAGACTGCCGACATGAGTAGAAAGCCTATTGGCCTCAGGTGAGGTTGTCATGCTGTTACGCACGAGCGGACTCAGACCACGGCCGGCCTATTAATACTGCGCATACGCCGGTCTATAGTATACACAATGTAGCCACGCATGTAAACGGCAATATGAATATATTGTACACTTCGCCTAGCCTATATTTACGCTTCCCAGTATATACCATGATGATCATTTTCAGATTAGCCATATTTATAGTATATAATACACAAGATCATACATGTCACATAATTATCACGAAGTAAACAGTTAGGCTCATAGTAGAACTATCGTATAGGCCTATATAAATTTGAGCCAATCATTTCTTCGATCTAAGGCAGCGTGCACGATTTTACTGCGTACTTTGACAAGTTTTTTTCTAACCGCACTTCATTTTCGTGACTTTTTCAAATGAAAAATCTTGCCCAGACACCTTATTCAACAGCCCGCTAGCGTGGGCCTATCGCTCGCACCGTCTGACGGCGAATACGGAAGTCAGCTAAAGGCCTATACCGGTGCCGTAACTTAAGACGTGCTGTCGCTTATGCGTATAGTAACTTGGCGTTTAGCAGAAAACAGACGAAGCGGACAGCTGACGTGTATAGGCCTCTATATTTGTCGACTTTTTATGTATATCTGTCAGCGTTATTGTATTCACAAGGTAAGTGAGATAGTATTATGATCTGCAGCTAACACATACCAGATGCTAAGCGCGCCGTACAGACAGTTAGATACATTATCTGTTAATCTCTGATCGTTTTCATCTAGCAATTTATTCGAAAATGAGTTCGCTCTGTGTCACTTCTTAAGCCATCCACCAATCCATACGTCTATTCGTCTGTCTATCTTTACATAGCTGGTGAAGACACTTTCACACCAGGCTGGTCGGCATGCCCACTGCTTCGTGACTTCACGCCCTTGGTTACCAATACTTGGTCACATTGTGCATTATCATAGATCGTCAGAAAGAAGCAACAGCTAAACTGCCATCTCTGAGTGTTCGGATAAACTTAGCTATATTCGTTTTGTCAAAAAGAGTCACAGCTAGACAGACGACACTAAACAGGTTGCTATGAACACGTTTATTCGCAAAAAACCAACACAAAAAATTTCAAAATACGGTAATAATAAAATGCAACAATAGTCTTATGTTAACTCTTGTCTAATTAAACATTTGCGTCCGTAAAAATAAAAAAGAACATTTCGCTTAAAATGAAACAACTTAAAATAATACAATGACTAAAAAGTGATAGAACAGATAGGGAAAACACGACGCACATTAAAATCATTTAACTGTTATTTGCATAGTTTTTAAACTGTGCAAATAAATAATTGTAGTCAATACACAAATTAAAACCAGTTAGTGATCAGATTTATCGTTATATTCGTTTGTGTGTAAATCGGTCGTGTACAGTTTCAATGACGTTCTCAACCATTTCCAGTGCAGCATCAGCAACGTTCAGCGGCACGACTTCGCCGAATACGTCGACATCGTCGTCAAACGCGTCATCGACGTCGTCCCCAGTCATTAAAACATCGACACCTTCGTCAGTAGCAGCAGGTGATGGACACACATTCGACGAGGAGACAATAGCAGTAATTGCCGGCGTGGGCGGCGGCGGTCTTCTGATAATCGTCATTGCGTTCATCATCGTCATCATTCTTCTCGCACGCCGGTCAGTCAGCTGCCTTCACTTTTCACATACGCATAGTACACGTAAATATTGATAACAACACAGGCTAGATAGTACACCGTAATCCATAAAAACGTGCCATTTTTATTTTTTGAATAGCTCTGTGAAACATTAGCTGATTTTAATAATATTTGGCGTTTAACATCAGGAAGAAACTCGACACAAATGACTAGTTTTGGCCATCTTACTTTAGTACTGTCGCTACACTACTTTGTGAAATGCAGGTTATTGAACCTGCTGTTGGCGAGTGGTATCAACGTTTGCAGCTTGCATTTGTGCTATAGAGGAGGACATGTTGAGCACATAAAGATGATGTGATGTGACACGTGTGACTTTTTAAGATACAATAGTTGCCAATACTGTTTGTCGCTATTCAGTTAATCATTTCTGAGCCGACGCGTGAACTATCCAGTATAAATTCATTGTTGTAAATGGCCAAGCTACGACTTCTGGATTTCATAAAATAGTGTAGCGACAGTATTAAAGTGAGGTGGCCAAAACTAAAGTCATTTGCGTCAAGTTTCTTTCTGATGTCACACGCCAAAAATTACTAAAATCGGCCAATGTTTTACAGAGCTATTCAAAAAATAAAAGTGGCACGTTTTTATGGACCACTGCGTAGTAATGTCAGCAAAAGTAGTAATACGAGTTGTAAGTCTATTTTATGTCTATTAATAATATTTTTCTTATTAAAGTTTTTGCTAAACTTTAAATTTTAAACTTCTGTTTCATAATAAACTCATAGATCTATCAATTGCTGTACCCTGCTATTTAATCGTTATATGAATAACGTCACTTGCGGAAAAATTTAACCGTTTTGTGGGTAAATTGTCTCTATAAATATAAAGGCGTGATAGTTTATGAACTATAGTTAATGACGTTGAGTAAAACTAGCTTTAGTTTAACCACACCAAATTTAGATATCGTCGTGTGTTGTTTTCAGTGGTTGACTGGATACACGATTTGTAGTTTGATCGTTAGAACTGCGTGATTTAGAATACTGTGGCCGAATGAGCAAAAACACGATTGATTGTTGTTTAATGTTGCTAGATATAAGCAACCGCATGACAGACTGAGTACGCAAAGTAACAGCACGCAACAACAAATAGAACTTCCCGATATACCTGTACCAGGTATACGCTTGATACTGTTGATACGTTTACATTTCAACTGATATCGTGAATTAGATTTACGCCAGTAGGATTGTGGCAAAAAAAAGAAAAAAGGCAACTGCTTTTCTTGTTAAATTCTAGCCGGTTTGAAACAAATTTCGTCAATTTTTTGAAATATACAAAATTTGGGGCTGGAAATTCTCATTTTAAGTGATGGGTTAAATTAAAAATCTGAGCACTCATATTTCGTCAGTCGGAAATTGCAGCTATCTGCCGGAAAATTGCAATTTTCTGGTGTTTGCCTTTAAATCCATGACGCTGCTAATCTACTCTGTCTATTATGTGCTGCTGATATTTACTTATATTTACAAAACTACTTATTGCAAATGCAAACGGTCAAAATCACACAATGTCTGATTACGCAGATGCTACGTCGACCAAAATTAAAGTTGCCGATCTCGCAGACTACGTCGTTACAATGACGGAAACGGATGGATTCAGCCAGGAATTTAAGGTATTGCTCAATATTATATTTATTATGTATTCATTCAATACACACGTATGAATCATTTATTTGAAAATGTACAGGATGGGCCAAAAAAGTAAGCTATTGCACTTTGTCCATATCTTCGTCAAATATTGATCAATTTTCACAATTTTTTTACCACTGGACTCTGGAAAAAATTTGCTACTCAGTGGCATGCACACCGCACTTATTATGTCGTTACACTACCTTGTGAAATATAAATATTCAAAAACATACAATATTTACAATTGGACAGAAGGTCTAATGGTAAATTTTTGAAGTATTTAACTTAAATGTTAAAATATGAGTTATAGTATATGTCAAAAACATTGTAGGACATATTTTGATATTAAACATTTTTTTCAAATAATTTAAACATGGACCCCCCAACGCCATTTCCTATACTCAACGTTGATCGCCCTTACAACAGTGTCAGCACTACCATGCTGCACTGTGATTGGATTTTTGACTTGTCTTACGTCATTAAGCGGCATTCAGTGGTGTCATCAGTGAAGTCAGTGAAATTTATAACTAAGTAAAAGTACACATGGTCTACAAATGTTCGAAAAAAATTTTATCTCCATGAAGTATACGCGTCGTTATATTTACGCAAATTTCGGGACGTTTTTTTAGCGCCACCCGGTATTATCAAGAAATCGTAAAATAAGCTTTTTTATACGTTGAATGGACTTGCTAAATATTTTTGTTTGTTAGTTATCATTAATTCACGATAAAGGAAACATTTAGCGTGGGCGGAAAATGTCAAAATTGTGTATCGTTGTATTTTGCGATTAACTTTATGTGTGTTGTTTTTTGTTTAGCAACTACCTGCAGACAACATGTCCGAGTGCACAGTCGCAAAGCTGCCGGCAAACTTTAAACCGAAAAATCGCTTTATTAACATCTTGCCTTGTATGTGCATTTTGCAGTGTAAAATAATTTTCCGCAGTTTTTGAATTCACAGTATCTTTCCTTAACAGATTTGAGCGACGTTTTTACTACGCTGCCTGTTGAATGCTGTTCTAGTAGCTCAGGTGCTCAGATTTTGATAGCGCACGCCACACGCTATGCTGAATTGGACGTCAGTGTTGCATTGTTGCTGATTTCACATACTTTAGACTTTGTTTTGTCGCTTTAATTTTTCATTGAATTAAATTAAGTTTAAATTTAACCAACTTTAAAACATTCAGATGCAGCTACAGATGCTGTTGACTTAGTCTTAGTTTTATACGATTGAATCTGTTGATGTGGTCAGACGATGGGACTCGGGTGAAGCTGCCTGTTGCTGATGGTGCGGCTGCTGAAGACGATTACATCAACGCTAACTACATCGTGGTCGGTAAAACGTTTCACAAAATGTATACTTATATGCCTGCGTATAAGAATGTGCGCGTGTGGTTCATTAAGTGGGCCACGAAGTTTTTGCCATAACTTCGCTAAATATTGGTGGTACAGCCAGTTTTTTGATGTTAACATTTTGTGATGTAATCTTAATAACTTTTGAGGTATGATGAAATCTTTATTGATGATCGCCTTATTGAAAATTTACAGCCGAATGAGCCAAAAATGTTGCAAATAGCTGTTGATTATTTAGTATCAATTTACGATATATATTACTAACTATATAAATAATATTTTATTTTTGTCTTAAAATTTAAATAATAATAATTTTTACTCGTTTGTCGAAGGGTACAGTTCATATCAGATGGCTTGTTTATGATGTCTGTTTGTTGCAGAAATATGGTGAACACGTCCACGATCAAGTAGCATATATTGCAACTCAAGGTAAGGACCTATAGCTTTTAACGTGTGAACTAAATTCAAGTGATGAGAACATTGTTACGTTGAGCGATTACTAATACAGCCTGCGTTTATTTCGTCTGCTCTAACAGTTTGGCAACAACGTCTCATTCACAGATGTGATCAGTACTCAATACTAATATTCGTGCACGTTGCTAGAACGTTGCTCCTGCTGTTTTCAATACACATTCCTTGTTGAGCAGACCGTGCACATTATTTACCATACATAAGCTGCAGAATTCAGACTCAAAAATACTGTAATATAAATAAATGCTGAATAATAAATTTGATAGCTAAAAGTACTCAAAAAGCATGAACTCCCGCCGAGAGGTCGAGATGTCAGATTTATTTCACCCGGTCAACTGTCGCATATCTTTGAATCTGAGCTCATCGCAGAAAAGCCGTAAACATTGTAGTGCTGCTATATAGAAAAAAACTACCAAATTACAGCTACCCGGCAATGGAGTGAACATTGCAGCAAAATGTAGAAGAAGTCATAAATTTCGACCTTTTACGAACTAGGTTCTTACTTTTTTGGGCCGATAACGACTGAGCAAAATTTTATACTTCGTATCGTTTGAATAATCTTACTGACAGATAAACAGACACGTTGATTTTATCATTTTTTTATTCGACGGAGGTGGTAATAACTAGCAAATAAAGATGGAATTATTATTTTAGTGTTTACTCTTTGTCTTATTATCACTGATGATCACGCCAATAGGATAGCTGCTCGTCGTCTATGATCAGACTCGTGGGATCACACTGTTATCAAGCAGCTGCTGCAGTCTTCCTTGCACAAACATCGATGTTCAACTTTCATTTTTCGTTTTTTAGGTCCAAAAGATAAAACTATAACGGACTTTTGGAAGATGGTTTGGTACGAGCACATCCACAGAGTGCTGATGATAACGATGTTAGTGGAAGGCGGAAAGGTTCGTGTTTGCTACGCTGATATCTTTGCCTTGTTTTTAATTTGTTTTCAATTTGTTTTAATATGTTTTATATTTACGTGCCTTCAGTCGACCCTATCAGTCTACGATGAATTTTAACTAATGGTATAATGTCAAAATAAGTTACTAACGGTATTTGCTTTTGAAGATTAGATTACTGCCAAACTTGTTTTTTTCAGTAACTAGCTATTACAAAATAATGCGTATTGTAGTTTTTACGGTGAACAGTGCTTCTACTTACCGTATAAAATAGAATAGATAACGTCATCGCTAGTTTTAAAGCAAAATCGCTTCTTGCAGCGTAAACGACACCGCCTATTGACACACATTTTCCGTAGCTTGGTCAGTCCATCCAATTCTTTCGTCTGTCGTCCGTTACATTTTTGCACCCAGTTTAAACCATTCAACTGCCATTTCGCGTGCACACTTGTTCAGTGACATATTGTAACAGATGGGGTCCTCTGCCCCAAAGGAAAAAAGATATTTGGGGTCGAACTTCGAGCCAAAACATGCAATTGCAAACTGCATACTGTCACTTGAAGAATAGAGACGAGGAGCTGCGTAAACTGACGACGATGATTCCGTCTTTTACCAAATTACATTGGATTTGTTATTACCGTTTAGCGGTTTTATTGATGCAGAAAAAGTGCGAGATGTACTGGCCGGAAAACACGGATACGTCGGCCGAGTACGGTGACATAAGTGTTTCTGTGGTTGAAGTCGAACGGTTTGGTGACTACGTACGAAGAACAATGAAAATTCGTCATTTGGTGAATATTGCGAACGAATAAAACAGTCGTCGTTCGTTTTTGCTGTTTTTGTGCAGAACAATGTCTCTGCTAAATCACATTACTACATAAAACATTAATCGGCCGCAACACTTTGATTTTAATAATAACGTACGATTTGTCGTTTCGCGTGTGTAAATATATTGATTACTTTCACGATCAACGTTTACACCGTTGTTCATGCAGAGTTTTTGTGACATTATTGTACACCGATGTCCAGTAATCTTTACCTTTGTTTGTGCAAAAGTTATTATAAAGTTACATTAACAAATTTAATGCATAGGTCAAAACTTGATAGTGCATTACAACGACAACAGGCAGTATCAACGTGATGGCTTTGTAATGTGTCATACTCATATTGTGTATCGCTGTGATCACACAGCGATCGTGCTAATGTTTTATCGTGCGGCCGTAGTATGTCTATTGCTCGTATATCTGTCCGTCAGTCTCGTACGGGTTTTTAACTGGAAAACTAAAAAAGCCAAAATTGGTATTAACTTTTCCAAAAGCAAGATTAAGTAACCGATAAGCCAACTTTTAGGTTAAGATGAAATGTCAGGCGGACGGCCGCACAAAATGTCGGCACCGGGCCGGCATAGTTTCGTAGTTTTGTATCGCGTATTTATCTGCAATCTAGGACGAGGCGGAGCGCACAGTGGTGCATTTGCATTTCCTGCTGTGGCGAGACAAGGACGTGCCGGACGACATGTATCCTCTGCTGGCGTTCAGACGCAAGGTGAGGTCGTTGGATGCTGGTGCCAGCGGCCCGCTGTTGGTCCATTGCAGCGCCGGCGTCGGTCGCACGGGTACATTCATGGCGCTGGACATGCTTCTGGACGAGGCAAAGCGATGCCGAGAGGTGGACGTCTTCGAAGTCGTGACACATCTCCGCCGACAACGCATGACGCTCGTACAGACCAAGGTATGCCGCGCCAGTCACAACAAGTTGTCAACAACAGACTTGCCGCTTTTTAACGTCTGACGTACGGTATGTGACTTAAACATTACGATTTAAACTCGTTTCGGGTCATATGAATTATATTAAACTAAGTCTTAAACCAAACCTTGTAAAAATATCGTTATTCATCTAAAAAGAAACTGGGAGATCATATTGTATTTCACTGCATTTGTCCGTACTATCGTTCAGTCTACATCAACGCTGCTCGTACTGACAAAAGCGTTACAGCATAGGCCTAATCTGAAGACTTTATAGCGCTATATGATTTGGTACTTAAATGCTATTTAAATACTCTGTCTGCCATTTTCAGCAGTTCGTTTTGGTTTTATAATTGCAACTCACTGTCATTATTATAACTGCAGATCCAAGATATCGACAATCGGAAAACAGCGTTATTGACTACATTTTCTCCAACGTTTGAATTTGGAGAACTTAGATCAGCTAAACTTATTTACTTACGTAGTTTACTTAATTATGTACAGTTACTCCATACAAAGAAATAAACGTTGAATTGCAGGCGGGTTCGTATTATTTTATAAACAATGACAGTGTTTGTTATTTTGCAGCAACAATATACATACATTTATCAATGTTTGCTTGACGCTGTGACGACTGATGCAACCGCAATAGCGACGTCTGCTCTCAAGAAATCATACGCTACAATGACTGCAGAAATCAATCGCCAGTTTAAAGTATGTCTAGTTTACGCTTAAAATATACATGTAGTACCTGTCTTATATTTCAAAATACTGCGGATTTTGTGTTAAACATTTTAAAAAACTGAGATATCTAGCCGGGCCAGAAAGGCAAGAATAAACAAAATTGGAAATATGAAAACTGATAATCGTATTATTGCTTTAGCGGTTAGCCTCTTAAATCAAAATATTACTGATACAAATTTTAATGTATTTTTAAAAGTGGCAAATAGCTTTCGAGCAAACGGTTGAAAGCAACGAATCAACCGAACCGACAACATGAAAAATAGTTTTAATAGTTTTTTTCGTTTTTTTGCTGTTGATTTTTTAGCTTATATGCTGTACATTCTTTGTCGTAGGAAAGTTTTGCTGTTATTTAATTTATCTTTTTTTCTTTAAAACTTTTACAAATGTTTTTTGTAACTGTAGTTGATAACAGCATTATTGAAGTAATACGAGTCAGTTATGTCGGAGAAACAAGCGATACATGACGCGAAAGAATTTGTGGTTTTTAGGTGTTGGAAAAACTGAAGTCACAGAACGTTGTCAGTGCAGACGTAGATGGTTTGCAACCGATGAATATCAGCAAGAACAGGCGCCCTGACGTCGTGCCAGGTATAAATACATTTTATCGAGTCAAGTTGGGGCTAAATTGCATTGGATTATCGAGTATCTGCAAGTCGACGACCATGCAGGTAGGGCCTATGAGTCGGCGATCTGCTTTTAAGTAGATTTTGAGTCAGAAAAATAATAGAGTTTAGCACTTAGCAGTTATCGGTTACTTTTTGCTCGTTTGTTTATACACAATTACTTGTTGAGAAATTATTCTAAGAAATGTGATTAGCCATGATGATCGGCATTATAACTACACAGTGTTCAGCAGTAAGTGCTTGCGGTAGGTCTAATAAAAATGGACCTCCTGCTTCGTGGCTAATTACGCCATATTTAATATCGTGGTACAGTGTGCATCTCTTTATTCGTTTGCAGTTTGTTGAACAAGTCTATCTATGCGTACACTCCACAAGTAGGATACGAACTTAAACAAGTTAAAATATGCAAACAGCACGAGAAAAGGTTTGCATGCACTTGGACGAACGGTTACCGTTAGAGCGTAAAATACACTAGTTTAAAACTAAATCCTGTATTCTCTGTAAATGAAACTCTATAAACTGATATTGTAGCTGACGGAGTTCGCGTGCACTTGTTTTATCCTTCGGTGTACATCAATGCCACTAGAGTATCGGTGCGTTCTTATAGCGTATATTCTAGCTTATGTATTCTCTCATTTCGTATGAACAAACTTGTGCTAATATATTAGTAATAGGATTAGAAGGGAGATGCGTCGTCACAGAATAACTTGATTTGGCAGCCTGCTATCGAATAGTTCTATTACCAGTAACTTTAGGCACACGTCGATAATAAAACTAGAAATAAATACAAATTCACACATCGGTTACGAGCATGGACTTAGGATTTGCTTAATTCGGTTGAAAATCGCCATTTCTTAGCTCGCTTGATGTCTGCTGCACCGCCCTAAGTCCCTTGCTACTGTCAGCCACTCATTTGACTACCGTGCCGATTGTAATTGCGCGTGCTGTAGGGCTTCCACACACCTTTGTCATACATACTAACGCAGCTGCCGCTCAAAGAGACGGTCGAAGACTTCTGGCGCATGGTCATTGAAGAACGCTGCCACACGATCGTGCTTCTTGATGCTGTGGGCAACGACGACGTAAGCCACAATGATACTACAATAGTATAGTAGCAACATAGCAGGCGACAAATGTCTGAGGTTGAATAGTCAAGTATTTTTAGCTGTTACAAAAATATTTATTAGACATTAACATAAAACGGTACCATAGACCCCTTAAAAAGGACTGACGGCGGTTATGCTAGGGTCTGCAAACTTGGGTCCATCAGCATTTTTTAGTTTTTACTATAACTTTGTCAAACGTGGCCCGTTTGCTACCAAATTTTGTACACATAGTGCCACAAACAACATAAAAAATGCTGCAAATTTGGTTATTTTACAAATGATATATTGTAGCTAAAGTTAAACCGTATATTGGTACGTACGGTTTAGCTATAATATAAGCACACGCGAGAAAGTAAAAATCGTACAGTAACCAAATTTGCAGCATTTGTTCACGTTGTGTGTGACACTATGTGTACAAGATGTTGTAGCAAACGGACCACGTTTGACAAAGTTATGGTAAAAAAACTAAAAATATTGATGGACCCAAGTTCGCAAACCCAAGCATGGCCGCCGTCAGTCCTTATTTTAAGAGGTCTATGAACGGTACACATTGTGTAAAATACAAAACACTGAATCTAAAGCCAAATGATAAACGTCGAAATTTCTGGTGTTTTTGACTAATTCGGCGCGGTTTCTTTTTTCTTATGCTCTCAGTTGCTTATTCTTAGCTGCTTATAAACGAATGTCCTAGTTATACGGTGACTATTTTGCTGGCACTTTGATCAAGAGGTAGGCCTAGATACAGAAACGTGATATATTATAAAGCGATCACGTTTGTGTGCGTGTGAAAAGACGACGGTTGAGTTTTGGCCGCATGCGGTCAATGAGTGTGCGTCGTATGGAAACACGGACGTCATGCTGGTGCAGTCAAGACCAGCGAATAAGTCGGTCGTCATCCATTCGCTACGCCTGACCAGCAGCGTCCGCACGGAAACCGTGAGTCTGACATAATATACACCGTTTTTCAATAAAAAATGTGCCGCTTTTATTATTTAAATAACTCCGTGAAACATTGGCCGATTTTGATAATATTTGGCATGCAACATCGTGAAGAAACTAGATGTGAATGATTATAGTTTAGCTCACCTCACATTATAACTGTCATTACATTACCTTGTGAAATGCAAGTCGTAGTTTGGTAGTTTATAACAATAAATTCCTACTAGGGAGCGCATGCGTCTGCTCAACAAAATCATTACAAATCTGTTATATATTTTACAGTAATTGTATTTATTTTAAAATTGTCGTCGACGAACTGAAATGGCGCATCAACAGCGAGAAAGCCGCTCTGGGTCGCGCGTTATTAAACGTGCTGTTGGCGAGTGGCGTCAAAGTCCACCGCTTGCGTTTGTGCTGCAGGAGGACATTTTGAACACATGCAGTAGTAAAAATGATGTGATGTAACACGTAAGACTTTTTGAAAGATAATAACTGTTACTCGTGTTTGTTGCTATCCAATTAATCATTTATGAGCCGACGCATGCGCTACCCAGTATGAATTCATTGTTGTAAACATCCAAACTACGACTTCTAAATTTCACAAAGTAGTGTAGCAACAGTATTAAGGTGAGATAAGTTAAACTATAATTATTTACGTCAAGTTTCTTCTTGATCTTGATACAAAAAATTATTAAAATCGACCAGTGTTTTACGGAGTTATTCGAAAAATAAAAGTGGCACGTTTTATTATTGAGACACGGTGCACTACACTATTGTCGCGAAACAACAAATAATAATTGTCCCAACAATTTTGATCTGTCGCCCGTTTTGCGACTTTCACATAAAATTTCAAGGCATACCTTATACACTCGATGTTGGCTAACAATAACATTAAAATTAGACTATTTTGACTTTGTGTTGCGCGATGGTACGTTATTGATGCATGTTTGAGCACTATAAGACAGTGATGACGAGGATGATGATGTAGCGCCGAATCCGGGGAATTTAAACGAGCGACACGGACACCAGTCGTCATCAGTGATTACTAATTAATCTCTCAACTATTGAACAGCCATTAAACGTTCGCTCTCTTCCTGAATCACGAGTCTGTTAGTTTTGCGATGTCACTCAACATGTCCACGCTGACAGACTGATGCGTGACAAAACGAACGACCGTGTAAGCCACACGACCAGCTGTCGGCCAGCTAGAAATAAGTGTCGGTTAGTGTAAAAGTTCGTTTAACACTTATTTATCTAAATTTAGACCGTGGTTTAGCATACACGTTTATTGTCACTCGTGTAGACATCATTGCTGCAAAACGTATGTTAGTTGATGTGTTAATTGAGCAAATAAACGATTGAATGATTGACTGGCTGATTGCCTCAGCAGGCAGTGAGCGTAGCTGTGATGGAGCTGACAAGCTGGCCTAGTGGTCGGGAGACGCCGACTGACTGCGACAGTCTCCTGGAACTGATTCATCTCGTGGCTCGGCGGCAGCGTCAACATCGCGCGGCACAACTCGCTGAAACTTCTTCTCACGAACACCTTCTCGGCTCAGTCGTCGTTCAGTGTCTGTGAGTATCGCTGGCTGAAAGAATACAGATTTGACTCGAACAGGCAAATGTGTCGGCGCCGAGTGTCGACGTGTATGCGGCCGTCCGTTCAGGTGTCGGGCGATTCAGGCGCCGACGCTTCAAACAATGCTTAAGGTGCTTTCTCACTGCGGGCGTTGGCGCGCGTTACGCCGCGTAACGCGCGCTAAGCGCGAGAACCCTCTCAGTTGATGGTTCAATTAAGCCCTACCTCACTCTAGAAGAGCGGATACATAACCAATTCAATTGAGATGGTCCCCGCGCTTAGCGCGCGTTACGCGCGCCAACGCTCGCAGTGAGAAAGCACTTTTAGGCTTAGTTTGCAAAAGGCGCTGGAGACACCTGACGCGCTTGACCGCCACCAATAAATAAACATTCGCGCTGGTATGCGTCACTTTTTGACGTCTGGTGACCTCGACCTTTGATCATTTCAACTGAAAATTGGCACGCGTAGAGATTGCAATCCCGGGATCCCGAATTCCGGGATCCCGGGATCCCGGCCGTTTTCGCCAATCCCGAATCTCGGGATTGGCAGCGTCTCAATCCCGGGCTTTCGGGATGACAAAAATTAGCTAAAATTGTACTTTTTCGCGTATTAAATGACAGAAATAATTTTTTTGCCGTCTGGTAAATAAAATATTTTATGAACGCTAGAGTACTACTTCGTGCTGTCGCCGGAAATTTGTATTTCGACAGTCACTGTCACTCTCTACAGTTCGGATATACTTTTCGTGCATAAAATATGTCAATTGGGATACCAAAATAACGACCAATCTGTAAGCCTAATCCCGAAACGGGATCCCGGGATCCCGGGATTACAGATTTCTCAATCCCGGATCCCGGGATTGAGAATCCAATTTCGGGATTGCAATCACTAGGCACGCGTGTCCAGTGGAGCGTTTAATGCGATTTTAGTTTGACTACGGTTAGTTTTCGAGTTAGGGACCCTATGGAGACACACTGATGGATGAAGACGCTTAAAGCGGCCTATAGGAACGGCACGTAATAATATTGAACATGGAGTAATGATGTCATGTCGGCTAACAAAGGCTCTTGATTACAATATTACATGCTGCCGAGCTCTGGCGTAATTGTGTAAATGAACTGCACGGTAACGTATCGTATTGCATATATTGTAGGCTTACAGCGCCGCATGTTGCAAGTAATCGAAAGCTAAAAATGTTTACTTCTGTGTTTACAAGAGGTCAGTGAAGTTGTGTGTTTGCTATGCAGTGACGGCGCTAGTCGCTGTGGTCTGTACACGGCGGCGTCCTACATGCTTGACAAGCTACAGCACGATCGAGAACTTGATGTTCTGCTCAGTTGTCGCTACGTCATCGCCGCTAGACCCACAGCCATCACGTCGCAGGTCAGTGCACTGCAGTGCATGCAGTGCCTCCAAGCACAAACAGCGGCACCAACTAACACTGATATGATTTGGCGTCACTGCCCGTCTTGTACCTTTGTCTGTCCGTCTGCGCGTCTGTCTGTCTGTCCCGTGTGGGTTCTTAACTGGAAAAATGTCAAGATGGAAAACCAAACTTGGTGTAAACGTTTCTCGAGGCACGAGTAACCGGTGTGCCATTTCTCAGAAAAAGTTCACCCCAATCAACGATTTGTTTGGCGAAAGATGTTTTTTTTTCGGATAACTTGACTGAAATATAAGCCCTTTCAAAAATTTTAGTTGATTGGGCGATAGTTTCTCGAAACCTAAAATAGCCTATCGTCATATTGAATGATTGAAATTTCGATTTGCTTTCCAATAATCATGGAAGGACGCCTCTATCACTAGAAGGCTAAATGAAAATACTCGTTTATTGGGTACCTGTATCCTTGTATAGTCATGCTGACTATCATTCACAGATGCTATTTGGAGCCACGGTTTAAGGTGTCGACCTACACTTTTACGTGGTTTGACTATGTTCGCTGAGAAGCACAAAATGATTTTTTAAACTGTTAAGTTTATGGAGCCAAACCTATTTCACACACGTTATCTGTGTATAGGCCTATTTCAGACTTTGAGAGAAAAAGAAACAATGGCTTTTTCTTACATTTTTGTTAAGTTTTGAATCGTTTGAAACAACAAAAACAGTTTTTTTATGTATGAACCCATGAAACATATGGGTTTATGACTATATTAGATTTTTTTTTAATACTTTTTAATGCTTTTTATCTATAGGCTTACGCTCTGTTGTTGCACACAGAACCAGTACAACTACTTGTATCGTCTGACGGTTCGAGCGACTGACTGGACGCCGCCTCCAGCAGCAGAGCCTGATACAGAGGCTGGTACAGAGGCTGATGCAGGTGAGCCAAACAACAACGACAACGACGACAACCTGGACAGCGGCTACAGTGAACCAGCCACCCAGCACAGTGATGACCGGCCGACGAGCCATTCAGCACAGTACATCATTGACGACGCAGGCGAGGACGCTGACACGGCCAAGAGAATCAGTTACGACATGCGCCTTTGAGTCTGGACTGTAGCCTAAACAACCAGCATCTGTTGTATAAATAAGCATCTTCTAGGCTTTTGTTACTTTGTATTAATGATATTTTAGCGTATGTGCATGTACAGCACGTGAATATAATGTTTTCCGAATTGCTCAGTTCCACACACAAATAAACGGATGTTCGTGGAACTTATGTTGTACGCACTGACTACTTTACCGGCAACCGGTCAAATAGCCTGTAGGCTATATGACCGGTCAAAACAAAAAATAGTAGTCGCCTCCTAGCGAATGACATTAAATACAGTATAAGCCCCTACGCGCTACTGACTAAAATTCGCGTGAATATTATGGTGTAGGGTTTAGGGCTTAGGATTGAGGTTAGAGTTAGGGTTAGTGTTAGGGTTAGGGTTAGGTTGGTGGCGTGGCGTAGTTGGTAACGCGTTTCGGCTGAAACGAAGTTACTCTACGCCGGGCCCGGTTAGCACTGCGATGGGTGGCTGCCTGCGAACAGGTAAACTATCTCGGTGCGAAGCCTGCCAGCTAGGTCGACTCAGCCTTCTACCCTTCGTGGGACGGTAAAATGAGTAGTAACTCATTTACGTGGGTTACGGAAGGTGGAGACCTTGGTACAGCTGACTGCGCCAGCCTGTGTCTGCAGGCTGCACACGGTGGCCGTGCGGCAGGCGGCTCTGGTTAGTGACGAAAGCGCATTAGAGGCGTGCGCGTGCTCGCGACGATGCGCTATACAAATTGACGACCTTTACCTTTTAGGGCTTGGGTCTTGGATAGTGTTAGCGTTTCTAAAAAAATTATGTGACAATAATGAACACCAAGAGTTAGCGTACAATATAGACGGTAAATTCCAGGTTCCTGCGAGCAAGGAAAAAATTTGCCAACTGGTAATCCGTGATAGCCAGGCTGCTTTCTAGGCTTGAGGTGCTAGTTGGCCGACTAGCGGATCCGTGATACCGTACTTGCTACGGTTGAGGTCGTCAATTGCTCGGCTACCGCCGTATCTGCGGCGGTACGACGAACACTCCACCGGTCATGACCGGGCGCGTTTGACCGGTGACAACATTTGACCGGTCATATAGCCTATATGATATTTGTCCGGTTGCCGGTCAAATATCCTGTGCCTATATTGTACGTAAGGTAGTAATGTACACCGTGGGCCATAAAAAACGTGACACTTTACTTTTGTCAATATCTTCGCCGATTATTGACTAATTTTCAAAAGTTTTTCACTGGCATGGTAAATGCGTTTCTACACTTCGGTACTTTGTGAATGTAAGCAAAAACTAACAATAATATCAAAAATTTAAGTAAATGAAAAAACACTTTAGACCAATATTGCGATAAATGTTGACTGTGTTAGACCCACACAGTTTAGTGTCATACAGACCATTCACTGCAATGTTGGCCTGAAGTTTTTTTTTCAATTTTACCAAAATGTTTGTTCGTTATTATCGTTATGTATGCATATTTCATTGATATTTCACAAGGTTGTGTAGAGACGCATTTACGGTGTGGTGGGATGTGTAATAATCATGTTATTGCAAATTGTCTGTAGAGTGCGACAGTGAAAGAATTTTGAAAATAGATCAATAATTGGCGAAGATATGGACCCTGTATTAACGTTAGTTTATTGTATTTGCGATATTGATAGTAATTGACGTCAAGTAGAATTTGTTGAATATAAGTAGGCTTAAGTCTGTATGTAGTCTATATACGACACGAAAATATTGTTATTGATGCTTTAGGTCTAAATGCCTACTTTTCTAGTGTCTGTATAGTTTTATTGTTACTCTAGGTAACGATCATAGGTATTGTCTCAAACTTAGTCGTTTAGAACTTGTTACTGATAATGACGATGATAATGATGACGATTCTATTTCATTTTTCATTCAGAAGATACGGAATGGATATGGTCATATGGCTGAGCTAAGCCTATACAATAGGCCTAACTACGAATATTTATATTTCTTCATACGTTAAATAACGACTATACGAGTTACAGTTGCCATAGTTTCTGAACCGTCGGCCATAGTTAGGCTATCCTACGTAGGCCTATCGTTGGCGTTGATCAGATGACTTCATGCATCACGAGTAGCCTATTGTCTAAATCGTTCAGACCGCTAAATGGCGGCACTACATAGCGCTGCTATAGCGCAGTTACGAACTTTTGATGACAGTGGCAGTCTATGAAGCCTGTGGGTCTTAGTGTAAGCGTATAGCTAGCCTACTTATAGTCTTTGGCACGAGTATTTATAACAAACTCGGTTTTTGCACGTGGACGATACGCCACTTTTATTCTACCCCAAATCTGATAGTGTGTTGGTGTTCCCATTGCACTAGATCCCATCACTGCAAACTGACGTAGGCTTTAAAAAACGAATACGTTTAATTACTATAATTATTCGTGTATTAAGAAAATTAATTTCAATAGGGGCTTAACTTTCAACTTACATCAGTACATCAGTAACTTACTCTAGGAAACGCACATAGGTATTGTCCCAAACTTCGTTTAAAACTTGTTACTGATAATGACGATGACGATGATGACGATTCTATTACATTATTCATTCAGAATGTACGGAATTATGGATATGGTCATATGGCCGAGACAGACGGACAGACGGATGGACGGACAGACAACACACGCTGACATTACCCGTGAATGTGCCATTCATGCTATTGCGTGCATGGCGCGCCGCGCAGATAAAAATAGGCCTACTGTGACTTGTGTGTAGATCTAAAGCGTAGGCTAGTTGTCGTGGTCTGCTGTCACCATAATGTAGCCTAAAGAGATTGGGGGAACGCTTGAAACTTGGTGGTATAAGGCAATGTCTTGCTTGAAATGTTGCATGTTTTCACTTTGTTCTAAACATTTGATGTGTACAGAAATAGGCCTATACCATATAATACCGGTAGGCCTACATCAAAAATCATTGTATTTTTTAACTTCATAGTTGCAGGAATTATTGCATCGTGTACAGTACATAAGCCAAACTGTCGCTAGGGAGAGCCGACCGTTTCTGGGGTACGGCGAGGAATAGGTTAAAACCTTGCATTAAAAATTGCAGGCAAACCGCTGTACATGGAAACAAAGTTACTATTGACAGCCTATAGTAATTCGTCATCGCCCTATCCAACGGCACAATCATCACCGAACCCCTGCGACTTACCGTTCAGCTACAATGCTGCACGAGTGGCATAGCAGAGTGCGCAATGACCCTTTAAAATCATCTAAGGGCAATTATTTTTATGTCGTGCGACTAAGGCTTACTGTTAGTATCTGTATATCAACATGGACCCTATCTATTACCTTTTTCGAGATACGGCCAGTTTTCGGTTGAAATAAACGCACATTTTTCTACCATCCCCTTTCCATTTAACCCCAAATTTGAAAATGTTTTCCTTTCACGGCATCGCCCAAATTTTGCATGCAAAGAGCCTTTTACACAGGGCTAATAAATTAGTCGTGTATAAAGTTTTTCTCTAAAACATACCGCTTAGCCATAGTAGGCCTACATCCGACAGAACAGATACCTGGTGGCAAAGGGCTAGATCTTTAAACTTAGGCCTGCAGCTTAACAGTAGGTCCAAAAATGAATTTCTTTGTAAATTGATTTTAGCAACCTATGGATAAATGCGTTTTTTTGCTTAGAAAGAAAGTTGTGTAGCCCATACACTACGGGTAGCCTATTGAGCGATGCGTGAATGAAGCATCGTCGTTCGTTAATCGTGGGCCCTAATCCTACTTCGGATCGACGAGATCGTACGGTTTTCATACCAATATGACCAATAACATTTCTATAGCCTATAAAGACAGTTTCTTTACCCATTACTGTCAGCAGCAGTTTGACTGTACTTTCCGAATGTTTATTTCTTTGATGTAGGCTAAGCTTATATTTTTGTTGTTCTGCCCTGTATTTTTACAGGTCACGGGCCACGGCTATTACGTACGTGTACTTTTTACTTATTTATTGCCAACGTGACCTAATTAATCTCTACAGGTAACAGCACTACAGGTAAAGGTAAACAGCCGAGCGATAACGAGTTATGACGATTCTCACTTAGTCGAAAGATACTACATATGAACTAGCTACGATAGGACGATGGCGAACGGCCACGCGGTGGATAAACAGCCGGCTCCTACGGGGAGACTGGCATGGGTTGGTTTCGGCTGGTGTGTGTTCGCGTTGGCCAGTCTTTCCGTGGCGTTCTGCAGCCCGTACTGGTTTCAGACATGGCCCAAGTCGCAAAACGAGTTTCGCAACATCGGCCTGTGGCACGTCTGCTTCTACAACTACATGCAGTTTAAAGATGACAGCCAGGAAGTCTACAACGGCTGCTGGTGGCTGTTTGACACACAGCCGAAGTACTACAAACTACGCGAATGGATCATTCCGCGTCAGTAGGCCCTACTTTCTTATGGGGGAAGGTGTACTTTGCGGAATGCGGAATTTCGAAAGGTGTATTTTGCGGAACGTTCCGCAAATTACACCTTAGAGTTTTTCCGCATTCCGCATTGGCGCATTCCGCAAAATTTAAATAAAATCAGATAATTAACTTCGCGTAGGCTTAGGCTTACATTTAAGTCTCAAATCGACATCGACACATCACAAACGATGCGGTCACACAGTCGGAAAAGTAATCATGCAATGACGTTTTCAACTTAACTCTTGAAACGCCATGAAGTCCCGATAACTCACGAGCGTAAGCCGGCACATCACACACGAATGCAAGGTCAACTCAAGTACAGCTTAAGCTTAATCTACAAACGATTCCTGACGCAGCCTGCTGTGTTGTTTCATCTGATCGACTGACTGCCACGAAGGCACGATCACAGACAGCTTCATACAGCAGCTCGTGGCTTGGCATCAGCGCCTGTTTAACATCGAGCTGTCGACGACGAACACCTCTACTTTTGCAAGTTTTGACTACATTAGGCCTAATTTGTATACAGCATCATTGTCGTCATTTTTTCCTATGTCGTATAAAAGTTTCAAAAAGATAACAACAATCAGTTCGTTTTTCAGCCATTTGTGTGATGTTTTGATTGGCTAAAATTAACAAGTTGATTAAAATGCCTGATTAAAATCTTAAATACTAAATAAAGGTAATGTGGGCCTACCAAAACAATGATAAAAATTAGCCTAATATCTCCTCTTGCAAGGCACAACGAGGTTTGTGGGCATGGTGGTCGAGCGCTCTGTAGAATTGTACACCTATTCAAGTGACGTGACTCAACAACAAGAGCATTTACCACAATTTTAATTCTGCAAAATACATCTTTTTGAAATTTTGCATTCCGTAAAGTACACCTTTCTTTCTTATGGTGTAAATTGTAATCAATGATTCTAGTGACGATGGTGAGATGTGGATTGGCGGATGTCACAACACAGTTAAGGCCAGGTTAGGGATAGGGTTAATATTAAGGTTAGGATTATGGACAGGGATAGGGTTAGGGTTAGGAATAGGGTTAGAAGATGGTTAAACTAATAAATTACAGCTTAATTACAGCGTTACCTGTTGCAACATTTGCAGATCTATACATCTGCAATCCACTGTTTACCTGTAGCTGGATTCCAGTCATTTTGTCTTACAGTCATCTCGACCAGTTATAAAAAGTTAACCCTTTTGTTTGTCCTGACCATGACCCTGTGTTGTGTTAATGTGTGACAAGTTGACTGTGATGTGTTCACAAATAAATCTAATGCTAACCTTAAAATTAACCTTGACCTTAACCCTAAATGGGAAGGTATATTTTGCGGAATACAGAATGCAGAATACAGAACTTAACATGTACTTTGTGGATTTGTTGTTGCTGTTGTTGCAGAAAAAGCATGCAGAATTAGGTGTATTTTGCAGAATTAAAATTGCAGAATGGACGCAACACATGCTCGCAACTCGTTGCACCTGACAGATGCAATGCACGCAACAGATGCTACACACACAGTGCAATAAATGCAACTCAATGCCAAGAACACATCATGCGCACCCGATGGAGGCTATACATGCAGCGCAAAAACACGGCGTAGCCAGAAATTTTAATTGGGGGGGGCTTGTCTCCCTCCCTCCCTTTCTTTCCCC
>Ga0209367_1002712_pt1 | contig 23618 bp, 18 predicted proteins | sample WorMetLIZISLAND2_FD_187412 | JGI IMG/M metagenome (GOLD analysis project Ga0209367, IMG submission 187412) | Marine gutless worms symbiont microbial communities from Max Planck institute for Marine Microbiology, Germany - Olavius geniculatus... ... | reverse complement strand
CAATGTCAGAAGAACTTTGCTGACTGTGTAATGGTAAAGTTTGAATTTTTTAAATTGTGATTTGTGCTGTTTTATATCTACAACCACGATGTCACCTTTACACTGTATATAAACTGAACAGTTTTTACATAAATTAAAGGTTAAAGGTTAAAGGTCAGAATATAGCTCTTAAGGAGTGAACCCATCTCAGAGCTACAGAGCGTCACTTGTCATATGGGATCACACAGTGTTACCTACCACCCGACAGAGGTGAACGCGCCCCGCCTTAACCCCAGCCAGATAAGCCGGTACTTGATTTACCTACCCCGGAGGGATGGAAGGCTGAGTTGACCTAGGTGGTTGGTTACATCTCGAGATGGTTTACCTGCCCACAGGCAGTCACCCATCGCAGTATTAACCGGGCCCGGCGTACAGTAACTTCGCTGATCGGATCAGATGCATTACCACTACACCACGCCTGTCCAGGACATGCCATCAAGATTGTACTGCAGTTAAGATTCACAATCAAACTTCACTCACACATCTATGAGCCATGAGCTAAAATGTTGTCACTTTTTTAGATTTTGCTGTATTCATGATGGAAACAACTGCCAGTGGTTGAATCTTGCAGTTTTTGTGGTCTCTCTGACTGACTACAAAAATTGATTGAAACAACTATCTTAGAATATTCTAATTTTTAAAAAAAATCTGGCCAGAAATTATCCAAACAATATTCGTGACAGTACATCCATGAGAAATGGCACTGCAAAAGCAAAACAAGTCCGTGCATCCAATATTTGAGGCGCCATATCTCCATAACGGTGCAAGATAGATATCCTTCCCCTATTGAAAGGCGAATAAGATTTAAACTCGCCACCTCAACTTATAAGGCACTGCACACTGGCCATCCACCTTACCTTACTGATCTTCTGCAATATCATAAATCCTCAGTGTCCACGCGCTCTTCTACCAGTCAATTACTTGCAATTCCACGGCATAACTAATCCTTTGGTTCTCGTTCCTTTCGTGTTTCTGTTCCGAGAATTTGGAACTCCTTAACTCCTCAAATTCGTCAATGTCAAACCTTGGCTACCTTCAGACGTCACTTAAAGACCCACTACTTTCAGTCAGGCTTTTCTGCCACCTAGCGTCCGTCATCCTATGCGCCCTGATTCTTTCTGAGACTTTGGCGCTTTATAAATCATTTACTTACTTACTTACTTACTAAATTTTATGGATGGAGAAAAAACAAACCTTCATCGGTGGATACTTGTGATATGGGGCTGTACCCGTAGCTAGCTCAATTGCCGTTATTCCTAGACTCCAGATGTCGGCTTTATAATCATACCCAGTGACCTGCAAATTGACAAATATGCCGAATCTAACATCCTAGGTAACAAAATAATTCAGATGATATAAAGCATGCCACAAACGAAACCTACTTTTTGAGCAATTAAAAAATGCTTAAGACAACAGCAGCACAACAGTAAAGTTCAGAGAATACGGCAAATAAACACCTGGAGGAGACCGTTTAGTAAATTAGTACATTACTACTAAACCACCAGTGCCATAAACATGATCTCTACAGGGTGCGGCAAAAACAAGTAGCCCCCTAAAGTTTTTCACTGTTTTCCCTAACCGTTTGGAATTTTGATTTGAAATTTCACTGCTTTATTTACTAAATCCTTCTACATCCAACTGCCAAGTAAAATGTGATTCTGTTGAAAAACGACAAAGTTATAGACTTTTTAACATGATCGCCTACCAAAATGATAATTTATAAAAATAAATTACTGTTTATCAAAACGTCACCGTGTCGTCACTGGCAGCAACGTAGTAACCGGTTTTGAAAAATTAAATAGCATTTTAGCTTGAACATTTTTTAATGCTGAAAAATCGGCAGACGGTCATGTTAAACAGTTTTTAACTTCATTGTTTTTCAACAGAATCACATTTGACTTGGCAGTTAAGTGTAAAATGTTTTGTAAATAAAACTGTGAAACTTTAAAGTAAAATTCCAAACGGTTGCTGAGAAAACAGCGAAAAACTTCAGGGGTTACTTTTTTGCCGCACTCTGTAGATAAGTTTTTTAGTACAGCAGAAACCAGCAATGAACAACAGTAGTGATTGAGAAATTTGTAATCCCGGGATCCCATTTCTGGATCAGGCTTACAGATTGGTCGTTATTTTGGTATCCCCAATTGACATATTTTATGCACATTAAAAAAAGGTATAACAAAAGGTATAACCGAACTGTAGAGAGTGACAGTGACTATCAAAATACAAATTTCCGGCGACAGCACGAAGTAGAGTACTCTAGCGCTTATAAAATATTTTATTCACCAAAGGGCAAAAAATTCTTATTTCTGTCATTCGATACGTGAATAAGTACAATTTTAGCTAATTTTTGTAATCCCGAAATCCCGGGTTTGAGACGCTGCCAATCCCGGGATTCAAAATCGGCAAAAACGGCCGGGATCCCAGGATCCCGGGATTGCAATCTCTACAAAACAGGCTAACTATTTCAAAAAACTGAGCAAGACTCAGCTACATAGTGCATAACCAACTAACTGATAAACCTTAGTGTCAAAATAAATCACGTAGAACTTAATAGGGTGTTTACACGATCGAGCAAACATCGAGCAGCTAGCTCTACGTTCTGTGGTAATTAGCATACTAATTAGGAGGGCATGCGAGTTGTAATTGGAAGACCTATATAACACGTGATCAGCTGTGGGCTGAGCCTAAGCCTAGGCCTACATTTGAGCCAGGGGCAGGGTTCCAATAGGCCTGCTTGAGCCAGCTCGACGTTTGCTTGACGTTTGCTGATATATGTTAGCTGGATGATCCAGCTAAATGTTTGCTCGATGTCGGTTCGATCGTGTAAACACGCTATAACTCAAAATATGCTCTACGATGCTGCTGCTTGCTGCTACTAATACAACTACTAAAGACCTGTTCCATCACTTCCGGGGCCATCCAGCACGGCGTTCCAACAAACGTGTGTCGTACGTTCTCGCGTGTAGCGTCTTTTCCGGCCGACAGCCACGCGCTCACGCCAAAGTCAGCGATCATCACACTGCCATCCTCACCGAGTAGAATGTTACCAGCCTTTATGTCTCTGCAAATACAGTAGTAGTTGTTGTAGCAGCAGCAGCAGCAGCAGAAGTACAGGGTGGTCCAAAAAAACGGATACCCAGTTTTATTTTTGAAATAACTTCGGTAATTCAGCACCAATTTTAACCACTCTTTCACTGTTACAAGCAGAAATTTATGGCGCGTAAACGTGAAGTTTTTCCGCCCACCGCACCTTTATTGTGCGACCACATTACCTAGCAAAACAAACAACTGCTAATATCGGTGTTCATTGTTTTGTTATTCTGCCCATATCAAACGATTTATTCTAAAAATTATTACTGGTAAACAAAGTAAATAAACACAATATGACGTAATAATCACGTCACAAGGCACTACTGCGAATAAGTAAGTAAGCTTAACTATTTTATGCTACGAAATTGATATCTTTATGTGTTGCCTGTTTTCCGAGACCACTGTAGCTTTAGTGTTTGTTTTGCTAGGTAATGTGGTCACACAATAAAGGTGCGGTGGGTGGAAGAACTTCACGTTTACGCGCCATAAATTTCTGCTTGTAACAGTGAAAGAATGGTTGAAATCGGTGCTGAATTACCGAAGTTATCCCAAAAATAAAACTGGGTATCCGTTTTTTTGGACCACCCTGTAGAATACTAGCACAGAACGTCATTTCACACTAATAGATGTATACATAGATGTACGTATACAACTTTGCAACTGCTGTCGCACACAATACAATACCATGAAATAAGAAGCAGCCGACGTTCTTTAACCGAAACGAAGGGCAGCGCTGACACCTGGGATGGCATAAAAACATCGTGGACTGAAAGTAAAGCCAACATCACAACTAACTACTTCCAAACTAGCAAGTTACCTCTGAACACGTGCAAAATGCAGTTCTAGAGAGCGACTAGCTAGTTGTCGTCGGGTAGTTTGACTGTGGAAATTCCTGCCACAAAATCACTCAGCGTTGCTCAGCCTGCAGCTAAAAATAGACATAGGCCGACTTGTCGTCTGCTACAGCCTTGAACAAAGTGGGAATGTGCGGCTAAGTGAGAATGTGTGACACAAATAAACGAAAGTATCAGACATTAAATATTTTATTCAGAGATTTGTTTTAATACAACAAGGTGAGCCAATAAAAACGTGGCAGCTTACTTATGTCCATGTTCACCAATTACTGACCATTTCCAAAATTCTTTCACTGGCACACTCTGCGGACAATTTGCAATAATGTGATTATTATATATCCCACTACACCATAAATATGTTTCTACACTAGCTTGCAAAATATATAAATATATAAAATATGAATGTGATAATAACAAACAAACACTTTGCTAAATTGGCAAAAACACTTCAGACCAAAGCTGCAGTGTCCGTATGACACTAGACTGTGTGGGTCTAACAGTCTAGCGTCATACAAATCATTCACCGCAACGTTGGTCTGAAGTGTTTTTTTCCCATTTACCTAAATGTTAGTTATTATCGTTACTTTGTTCTTACATTTATGTTTCGTAAAAAAAATGTAGAGACACATTTATAGTGTGATGGAATATATAATAAATATATAATAAATAAATGTACAAAACATCAGTTTGTACACTTGTTAAGGGTGACACACAATGAATGACAGTTCAAAAACAGCAAAATCATAAAAAGATGATATCACTCAATGTCACATCACCTAACTGTCAATGTGCTGTTGAAAAATATTATTATTCAACTACAGCTGCAGGAATCATATTGCCTACCAGTATTAACATATGCAACTCCAGCTCTCAATCTAAGCAGCAGGCAGCTTAAGGAAATGAATGTGTGCTGGAATGGTGTCTACCGCAAAATATTTAAGTCTTATAAGTGGGAATCAGTAAAATGTTTTATTTGTGGATTTGATACATATTTTAGCAAAGAGGAAACTACAATATTTTTGTCATATGGAGCATAGTAAAAATACAACATTGTGCAATGTTCTTCAGTGTTTTTAAGTTAAGTGGTGTAAATACATGAAACTTTTGACTCTACAGGGTGCAGCAGAAAAAAGTGGACCCCTAAATTTTTTTGCCATTTTCTCAGCAACCGTTTGGGATTTTAATATGAAATTTTAGAGTTTTATTTAGTGAAACCTTCTACATTTTACGGCCAAGTAAAATGTGATTATGTTGAAAAACGACGAAGTTATAGACTTTTTAACATGACCGCCTACCGATTTTTCGGCATTCAAAAATGTTCATGCTAAAAATGCTATTCAATTTTTAAAAACTGGTTACACGTTACTGCCAATGACGTCACAGTGACGTTTTGATAAACAACAATTTACATTGTTTATAAATTATCACTAAATTATCGTTTCTTTAAAGCAATCGCCGGCTGCCCACCGGATTCATCTTCCAGCAGGACGGCGTGTCAGCACACACAGCGCGCAGCGCAGGAAACTGACTGCGGGCCAGCTGTCCAGATTTCATCACAAAAGACCAATGGCCTCCAAATTCGTCGAATATAAGCCCAATGGACTATCACGTATGGGGCGCAATGTTGGGAGGCTTACTGCGAGCTTAAAACAAGGCCGAAAACAAGCGCCAAACTCAAGAAAGCGTTTCAGGTTATTTGGGACAACCTGCCACAGGAACTGATCGACAACGACAAGGCTGTAAAAGATTTCTCAAATACGGCGACTGGAGGCTGGTGTTGTAACTTGGAGCTGGCGGTAAACACTTCGAACATTTACAGTGACAATGGAATTCTGGCATTTGATCATTATTTAACTGTGTTGTTTAACGATGTCATTAAATTGGGGCTGGAGCCGAAACACTTTTGAATGCTGAAAAATCGGTAGGCGGTCATGTTAAAAATCTGTAAGTTCGTCATTTTTCAACAAAATCAAATTTTACTCGGCCGTTAAATGTAGACGGTTTCACTAAATAAAACTGTAAAATTTCAAACTAAAATTCTAAACGGTTGCTGAGAAAACATAGAAAAACTTTGGGGGTCCACTTTTTTGCCGCACCCTGTATATCGATGTGGATGCAGTGATATTGCGTGAAATGCTGTGTAGAGAGACACATTGCTGCTATAGCCGATAGCCGGTAGTAATTGTTAATGTGTTTTATTTGGTGTGTTTGAGTGTGCCTGGGTGACTGCAGGTGTGCTTGTGTTTTTTTGTGTTTTTTTTCTTAGTTTACTGTCTTTTTTGTGTTGCTTGTCTGCCATATAGTTACTCTACGCCGTGCCCGGTTAGTACTTAGATGGGTGACTGTCTACAGTACGGAGCCAGCCAACTAGGTCGACTCAGCCTTTTACCCTTCGAGGGATGGTAAAATGAGTACTGGCGGTGGTCAAGGCCATCGCTAGGGAAGAAACGGCGAGTTCTGCGCAACAGTAGGCCCTGTGGCCAGGACTGCAAGTATACCAATCCAGTCGGTTAACCCGGTCGACTTGGGCTGTATGCTGGCTCAATTGGGCCCCGCCCTCGCTGGCTCAAAGTGCCGTCAAGGGGATGAGCTCCCACGCAATGGGCCTAGTTCAGCTTCGCTGCCTAGTGCCTACGTGAAATCTTCTTCTTCTTCTTCTTGTGTGCCATATTGAGGAATAAACGCACTCATTAAGGAGTAGGGCTAAAAATCAGGTGACAACATACAGAAAGCTACCACTACTGCGCTGCTATCACGCATTTTTCTAAAACTAAAGGCGTATACCTTGCCAGAAATCACTATGAGAATTATTCACCCCTGATTGCTCAAATTTGGGGTCTTGGCTCAAGGCTTATTACCTACTTTTTTGACTCACATTGTGCAACTAATGAAAATCTTTACTCACCATAACTGGTAGATACATGTAACAATAATACATAATACAACAATAACAAACAACACAAAAAACATAATACACTGTGTCTCAAAAAAAACATCCCCGACATTTTCGACTGTAACTTGAAAACCAATCATCAGACTTTGATAATTTTTGGCACGAATACTCCAGACACAACTTGCTATCAAATGACTATTCAGCTGCCCACCTCACGAAACGTTTGTTTCTGCACTACCTGGAGAAAACGCAACTAGAAAAATATCACTTATTTATTCGATATGATTGCTTAATTAACATAACGCGTAAAAACACATTTTGTTCAAATTTCTGACACTACGGCTGACATTTCATCCAGTTGTCCATTTTTCAACTGCCTGCAGTACAATTGCTTCAAATGTTGGCCCACTATGCGAACACAGGCAAGGAGACGCTTTCTCCATTCACTTGACAGCAGTATTGATAATGTTATGCTCCAAACCAATCCAGGCTCTACCAGTCGCTTCTTGACTTCACAAACATTCCTAAACTTCATCTGGTAGACACACTGCTGCATGACAGTCAAACCTCGTAATAAACCGGCTGTTGGGGCCCACAGATTAGGACAGATGAAATTTATCGACGTTTTTTCATTCATTTTAACACGTATTATGCTTGGTCTGATTTCCCCAGGTAGTGCAAAAGCAGACGTTGGGTGACGTGGAAACGAAAACACTTATTTAATAGCTAGTAGTGTCAGAAATATTTTCGCCAAAAATTATTAAAATCTGCTAACCTTTCTTCAACTTACGATCGATAATGTCAGGGATGTTTTTTCAGCTTTTCTGTTTATTTCAACACATATTTCGCTTGATCTAATTTCCCTATGTAGTGCAGAAACAAACGTTGGTTGAAGTGGGCAACTGAACAGTCATTCGATGGCAAGTTGTGCCAGAAATATTCGTACCAAAAATTATCAAAATCTTTTAACTGGTTTTAAAGTTATGGTCAAAAATGTTGGGGATGTTTTTTGAGACACAGTGTACAATAACTAGAAATTTGGGGCAAAGCCTACGTAAGTCTACCCGGCGCCCAAAGTCCAATTGGAGGACGAATTAGGGGGTGAAATTCCCCATGTAGCTAAGTCACGTAGCCCGAACTCAAATGCATCAGCATACACAGAATGCACATTGTCAACTTCAGGTGAGTCAACATCTGCATCTGTAACTTTTTTTTAAGGGACCAAAGTTCACAACAATTTTTTCCGCTGAACCCCCATGGATCACCGTCAGTCAAGTTTGTTTCCACTTTTCGTTATCTATACCGATTCCTGAGATATTTGCGGTGAAAATCGAAAGTTGTCCAAAATCGCACAGAATTTTGGACGTTTTTTGCACTTTTGAGGGGATGGTACCCCCCCAAAGGTTGTACATAAATGATGATAGCCACCTTATGGCACGTCATGCGACAAAGTTTTGTGGGGTCACTCGCTCTTCCGCCAAAGTTGTAGGCGCTTCTGAGATTCAAGCCAATTTTTGACCCCCCTTTAAATAATGTAACGGGGACCCCCGTCCCCAGTGGGGATGCACTCGCAAGAATTGGTCATTCTCTAGTGGATGTAAAAATTTGCGCGTACAGCACCCCATAGGTGCCGAAATATGGTCTTCCAAAAAAGGCACTTTGGGTACGTACAATTTGGCCTCTAGACCCCCAAGTTAGTAGACCAAAGTTCGACAAACTTTTTTTCGCCAAACACGGCAGAAATCGCAGTAGATCAAGGACCTGTCCGATTTTGAATATCCATTCCGGAGATATTCGCCATCGGACTCTGAAGTCGTCCGAAATCGGGCCAAATATTACATGTTTTTGACCCCTAATTTTTTGCAGCAGGGATCCACTGAATTTTGGATTTTTCATCAGAAAACTCGACCTACTACTGACCATCGTGCAAAATTTCGTGCCCATCTGCTGACGGACCTGAGAGATCTTGTATTGAAAAAAAACACCTGCAGTAAAACATAAGTCTACTCCAAAAACTATCGTTCCAGGCGGACTAACTAGGCATACAACTACAACTAGGCCTGCAAGTGCAACTAGGTGTACAACTACAACTAATACTACAACAACTGCATTTGCTGCTGCTGCTAGATACCTGTGTATCTGTCCATTGTTGTGGAAGTAATCAAGTCCCTTGAGTACCTCCTTGAGGACTGTCGCTATCGTCGCCTCGTCAAGCACGCCACTCCTGCAGTCATAGTTCTTCATCCTGTGCTTTATAATGTCCAGCAATGAACCTGACACGAGACGCAATACCAGCAGCAGTCTACAACTCATGTGCTAGGCCTAAAACATAAGTCTACTCCGAAAACTGTCAGATTCAGTGAGTTTCTCGCTGACATTGTGCACTTTATAAATTAAATTTACTTACTTAAATTACTGCACGTCACAGGTCTGCTTAGAGCTGTGGTAGTAGGTCTGCACCATCATCTTGCAAGCACACGCAACGTGGGTGGATACTGCACATTAGCTACGTTTATCAGCTGTCATAAATGTACAAAACATCAGTACCCAGGAGTCCATGGAGATTTGTTTAGCATTGCACACGTGTACAAAAGGTTTGAGGCATAAAATATGACAAAGAGGGTCTCGGAACCGTCAAAGGGCCATTCTTAAGTTTCCAATCCTGTACCAGTTCTTTAGAGAGCAACTGAAATTCCCCTAATTTCGAATAAATTAGCATAACTAAGTACATAAATAAAACTGTCATAACTCCGGCTGTGTGTAAAATAGAGTCGAAATTTTTGGTGCTAGTATAGTTTTCGCGTCAAACAATTTAACGGTGCCATTTAAATTTATCCCATAGTGACCCTTGTTGCCATGGCAACGAAACTTGAGAGAAAATGGGCCAAAACTCAGCTCGTATATAGATATCTCTGAGATCTCTGCATCTAACAAGGGGTTTTCAGGGTCAAGCTACTAAACAGTATCAGTCAAATTCTACCACTACAAACCCTGATTGCCAAAGCAACAAAATCTGGGACAAAATAAGCTATAACTCGGCCTTTGTAAGAAATATCTCTCAGATTTTAACATCTATCAAAAGGTTTTCGGCATCCTGCTACTGAATGATGTCAGTCAAACTGTTCCACGGCAACGAAATGTGGGAAATCGTACAAGCGTTGAAAATTAATACCAGTGGCGTAGAAAACGGCAGCCCGGGATATTTAGGCCCCCAAATTTTTAGACAAAACATAAGCACACGTTTCAACTGCAATAAGTTAGCCACTTTTGGTGAGATTATTATCAGGAAAACAATTAAAATCTTTGCCACCAAATCTCACATTTTAAATACATAATGCACCAAATTCGATTCCCACTATGGGGGAGCTCAAACTTCCAATCTGGAATTTTGTAGTTCTACTTCTAAGGGGGAAGAAGGGTGGGGAAAAGGAAACAAAGGGTAAAGAATGCAAGGGTAAGGAAGAAAAGAAAGACATGCGACTTCCCCACGAGCGTGGTGAGCGAAACAAGAAGTATGAGCTAATACTCAAGAGACGCGCGACAGACTATGGCTGTTCCTGTTTGCAGGTTGTCTTGGTCTATCTCCATCCATTTTGTCACAATCCACTTTTAGTGTGCACTGCAGCCAAAAATCGCAAAAAAACACTAAAACCACCATTTGGGAGATTCAAGGTTGTTCAAGGTCATTGATATTAATACCACCACAAAAAAAGCACGGCACCAGTGTTCGTTATGGTAATCAGTGCTGTCTCTGCCTATTAGCAATTGGTCATGCTAAATGAGCCCACTTCTTGGGAGTATCTCTCTTTGACACCCACGCGCGCAGGCCTACTTGAACGTAGGGGGTCGCGACTTGGACTGCTGCAAAATGCATGCAGGTTGTCTTGCTTTAATATCTCCAACCGTTTCATTGCAATTCACCCTTGAAATTAGGCTACGTCACAGACTGAAATCACGACAAATTCGATAAAACCCCTTATTTTGGGGGTTCAAGGTCGTTCAAGATCATCGACGTAGACACCCCCAAAAAGCACGTCACCAGTGCTTGTTATGATGAGAAGCGTGTCTGTGCCTATCTGCAATCGTGTTCACGCTAGACGAGCCAATAGCGGTAAACTAACGTCTTCTTACGGGGATGCCCCTATTTTACGCCTTCTTTCGATGGCAACCCAGGGGCATGAAACTTTGTCACGAAATAGTAGAGACTCTAGGCTATCCGCGCCTACAATTCGAACTTCTGTTTTAACATATGGCGCATTACAAAGGCAGACTACTTACTTACTTATCGTACGGTGAAAACCCATCTCTGTCTCACCTGGGTTTGAATTGGTACCGGGTCGTGACAGACAGACAGACAGACGAAAAAAACGGACAAAATTAAAATAACTAATACATTGAAATTTAAAAAAGAAAACGTGAAATAAGATCCGTATGCTGGAAATATGTCTGATGTTTATACTTTTATTAATCTTTTTTTCAGTTTTTCCTCACCTTTCCCTGACTTTTTACACGCGAAAGCAGAATGCTTTGCGCGTCTTAGCCATCGTCTGGGCGTCTGTCTGTCTGTCTATCCGTCCGTCTGTCACACTCGTGATCTGTATCAAAACGGTGCAAGCTAGGATCATGAAATCTTCACTGTGGGCTGCCCCAAGGTTTCTAGTTTATCGTGACAAAATCTCGTGCCACAGGGTGCAGGGGTTCCCCTCAAACGAGGGTGTCAAAGAGGGGTACCCCCTGAAAAAGACTGGTCATTCCATGTCAGTTCAACAAATAGCTCCAGCTCGACCATCTCAGAATTTGATGAAAATTGCAGAGTGTTCAGCATATGTATCTAATAATGTGTGCAAAATTTCCGGATGATATCTTTTGTAGTTTCTGAGATATGTGCATATATAAGGTACTTAGTATGTATGATTCATGATTAACGCCTTAATTTACAGCAACTTTAGATGCTTGTAATTTCTGCAATATTGATGATAGAAGCTTCAGATTTTCTGGAAATGTTCACAGGTACTGGGACAGCAGAAGTTATTAGAAAAATGTACTTGGGAAATTTTTTAAGGATTTTGATTGCCACTAGCTAATTCAAAAGTGGCTATATCACAGATTTTTCTATATATTTCAGGACTGTTGGGCCATAGTTTGTTGCTGATATAAAATCAAACTCCTAGATGAAGCTTTTAGTAAAACAACTAGATGCCAAAATTAGGCGTTTTTATAGAAATGCTAACATTTTTGGCATTTTCAAGGCCCTCCCAATGTAGCTAACAATGCACAGAAGTGTACAGTGTGCCGGTACCTGTGAACATTTCCAAAAAATCTGAAGCTTCTATCATCGATATTGCAGAAATTACCAATGTCACGGTTGAAGTCTGGACTTATTTTCATATATTTTGCATTTTAGTTAAGTTTACATATATCTCTACAGCAGCCGTACTACTATAGACTTATTTCATGACAGGATGAAGCTAGCGACTGCAGAAATGCAACTTACAGTGCAAAGACTCTTGTGCACGTAAAATATTTCATCATATGAACAGCAGTGATATTTTATCATTTAGCAGTCAAAAATCCCAAAATCCCAGACAAGATTGGGATGTCGCTAATCCTAAGATTCGTGCATGCTTTTGGCCCACCCTAGTTAAGCCAGCTCTCTGTAACAAAACATTTTTATTTCAGTCATGTCACAATCTACTACAGCAGCTAATGATACCAAACAAATACTAATTCATTTACTGTTTAGCCAGTCTACCTGTCCAAAAATACTCAGTCACATTCCCTTCATGTTTACTAACATACTGCGTCAAAGAACTGAAGTATGATTAAGCGTAAAATGACAGTAAAATCTAACTCTGCAATTCTACAGAAGAAGCGGTTGGTTGAATAGGCACCTAAATGTAAACATAACAAACTAGAAATCGGGAGCAGAACCAAACGTGAAGCTGCCCAGCGCTGTAAGTCCAACGGGTGAAAAAATTCAGGGGCCAAATTTTCAAAACTTTCCTAAGACATTTTCCAAAGATCTTCCTATGTCAGACGATTTAGGAATTCCAAAAAAGTTTTCTTATCCGAATTTTCAACAGCTTTCTATGCGTTTCCAAAGAACTTCTTCTTTTCTTATCTTCCTAAACTAGTTCAACCAATCAGATGCGCTTATACCGACCATGTGACTTCTTAGGAAAACTTCTTTAGAAAACTTCTTATCGTAGCACGTCCACGGGAAACGCATTTTACACACCGCTTCGTTTTTTAAGTTGACCAAACGTCACTTTCCTTTACTTACTTATTGTTGACTTTACCGCAGCGTTACGCAAATAACCTATGACGTCACATATGACGTCTAAGCTAAGTGTCAACATTGTGTACTTTTTTGCCAATTTCGTTTTATTACACAGCTTTCTCCGTGTAGGACAAGGTTAGTGCTTTCCTATTTGCCTAAATTCTTCCTAAGAAGTTCCAAAGAAGTTTCGAAAATCTGCATACTTTCTTTGGAAAAGAAGTCTTCCAAAGATCTTCCTAAGAAGTTTCGACAATATGGCCCCAGGGCATTAAAACTGCCCTTATCATGTGGCCCTAACTCAAATACGTTAGCATGCACTAAATGTGCCTCGTCGACTGAGTGGGTCAACATCCACACGCTAACCATCTTCGCTGTTAGTGGACCAATGTAAACGAATATTTTCAGTTCAATGCGAGAGGGATGGCAGTTGATAACGCCATATACAGCTTGCTGATATCTCCATCCGTTCCAGAGATATTTGCCATCAAAATCAAAAGTTGTCTTAAATTGAGCTGTAGCTGACACAGCTTCTTAAAATCGCACAGATCTTAGCAGAGAGAGAGTGTAGGCTATTCTAGTCATTTTCAGGTTGTCTTGGTTTATCTGTTTGTCTGTTTGTCCAGCCGTGTTTTATCTGCAGCAGCAGCACTGTCTGTGATTGCAATAGCTGCTGCTGTGTTGGTTGCAGCGCGCTGTCCGTCCACTCAGTAGGCCTACCGTTAAACTTCTGCTAGCCTATAGCAGCTGCAGATATGTTGCCGCAGCAGCATTAGCATTGTCAGACCGAGTTAGTTTGTTGGCCAGTGTATGTGTATGACACTTGCGAGAAAGACGGCGTCGATTTTATTTTCACATCAGAATAAGCTCGCTGTCTGTATTTTCGCTGCTGTGTTTGTCAATGTATTGTATTAGTTGTCGTGTGGACCGACTATGACGGACAGACTCGTGTGTATAGCAACTCTGCCCTGGCGTGGCTGAAGTGTGTCTGTCAGTGTGCTTGCCTGTCACTGTCTAGGCTAGTGCGTAAGTAACTGGTTGTGTTACTGCGGCTTACGTTATGTGACTGTGTTTACATACCTGTTCACTAGGGGCCGACCAATCAGAGAGTGTGTTTTCAACTCAGCGCCTTATTAAGCAGGTCATAAATTGAATGTTGTAATTGCTATTGGCTAGACCAAGCGACAATTAGGTCATTGTCCAATGTAGGCGCGTAATTGAGCCGTTTGAGCACACTTATTGTTCTGAGATAGACCAGAACGGTCGATGTGTGGTCGATGTGTGTGGCATGCGAAAAATGCCAAGGTTGTATAGCCTTTGATTTGGCTTGTGTGATATTATAGGGTGCTTGTGTAGCCCCTAGATGTAGAATTTGATTAGACTGGGAGGCCTGTGTGGATCCCAGGAGTAGCGCTAGTAACAGGGTACTCGTGCAGGCCCTATAGCGCCGAACAAGGGAAGGAGACGTCTGCGTGTGGGACTCTGCATCTAAGAGCTATTTCAATAGTCAGTATTCAAGCCCTTTTTGTGTGGCTTATTTGTGAGTAGAATATTTGCGATGTTTCATATGATATTTGATGATATTGCGTATACTGCCACTGTTGACTTGATTTATTGATGTGAAAGCTAAGATATCGCTTGTTTGAACAGTGAAACTGAACAGTCTGATGATTGACTGAACTATATGATTTGCAGCTCAGACAGCTTGGATATTGAACTGTATAATTGTATAATATATATATATAATATATATAATATATTGTATAATAGTATGTTTATTTCGCTATTCGTTTTGCACTTCAATTGTATTATGTTGCACGCTATGTACATATTTGCTTATTAAATCGTATTATCATTTTATTTTCAAATTTTGTGTTTGTTTCACTTCAGCATTAGGCCTAAGTTAACTACAAGCCTAGTTTAGCAATAGGCCTAAGTTCAACTCCTTACAAGCATATTATCCGTCTGTGTCCGTGTGGTCGAAAGGAGCGACCGACCAGGGACGTCTAGATAACTTATGGAGTAGTCCATGGACCAACCGACCACCTGTGTGGCTAATGCCCCATGCCTCAACTGTCCCTGTTTATTGGCAAGCGCATGATGCACCCTAGTAAGTAAGTAAGTAAATGGTTTATAAAGCGCCAAAATCTCAAAGAATCAGGGCGCAATCAGTCGCTGCGCTATCATGACATTGTTTACCAACATCTATTATCTCGGCTATTATATCCAGTCTGCGATCTGCATGCTAAGTCGGTTGTGTTTGCCAAGTTTGTGTTTAAATATGATGAGGCGTTCTACGAGCCAAACCTGCAGTAGCAACCACGGCCGGCGGGTTGTCGCTCTTTGTGCGATAATGTGCGGATGCATATTGGTCCATGGGTTGTGACTAAAACATTTTATTTATTCATTTATTCATTCATTTATACACTTCTGTGGTTCTCAGCGACAGCTCTTCCAAAGCTATTAGCTTGTTCTGAATGTTTTTGCCCTCCAAAAATTTTATTCGTTCCAGAGGAATTCGCGCTCAAAGTCTGAAGTCATGTAAAATGGGGCCAAATTTAGCATGTTTTTGGCACCCTAATTTTTTGAGGGGAAGGCCCCCAAATGTTTAAACCGGGGTTATAAAACTGAACATGCTTCCGACCATGTAGCAAAATTTTGCGGCAATCGGCTGAGGGACTTCGGAGATCTTGCATTGAAAAAAAATAAATAACAAGATTACAAGAAGTTCAGCTGCTTCTAAGATAGCCGACCATACTGGTTGTCAGTGACCTTCAAGGTCACCCAAGGTTGATGATTTTCATCTCATTTGAAAGGGCGTAAACCATTTCCCACAAGTGATTAATAGTAACCTTGTTCCTATCTCTCACCGTTTCCATTTATAGCTAGAAACATTCTATTAAGAAACGAGCCTATAGGAAGTTGCCACCGCCCCAACTAGAGCCGGCCATCTGGCCGACTTGGGCTGTATGCTAGCTTAATTGGGCCCCGCCCTCGCCGGCTCAAAGTGCCGTCAAGGGGATGAGCTCCCACGCAACGGGCCTAGTTCAGCTTCGCTGCCTAGTGCCTATGCGAAATCTTCTTCTTCATCTCATGGTACCATCACCAACCCCCTATGACTTACCGTTTAGCCACAATATTGCACGATTGGCATAGCATAGTGTGTTATGTCCCATCAAGGTCATCCAAGATCAATGACTTATATGTCATTTCAAAGCCAATATGTGACTTCCTATTAGTGATCAATGGTAACTTAGGCTCTATCTCGCACCAATTAGCCACAACACATCTGTGACAGACAGACAGACAGACAGACAGACGGATGGATGACAAGTGTACCAATAGCTCGACCATTACTTAAGTATGGTCGGCTAAAAACTGTTGGAAAACATTCGGCCTTCCCGAACTATCGTTCTGGGCAGCCTAATAAGCAGCAAAAGAAAAGCTAATGCTCACGAGACGTGCGAAAGCCTGTAGCAGCTCCGGTTCAGTAGTTTAGCTAAAAATTGGGGTGTTCACACTAAGTTAAAATACGAATACTAAATTCTCTATCTGGATCGCATAACGATAGTTCTGTGGCGCCACCTTGTAAATGATAGACTTGTGTCGCAGCCCGAAATCACCAAAAAATCCATAAAACCCCCTATTTTGGCATTCAAGGTCATTCAAGGTCACTGAATTTGGCGCCAATCAAAAGCCAGTGTACGACTTCCTATTAGTGATTAATAGTAACCTAGGCCCTATCTCGCACCGTTACTGAGATACAGTGACTTATTGGCCAAAAATCGCAAATTTTGCCCACCCCCTCTCATTTAGCGCCCTTGTTCGGGGTGATCCCCTTCGAATTTATGGAAAAGCTTTATGGTTCATGATACTGGAGTCTTTCAGGCAGCCGACGGCGAAAATTTGGTGATTCTAGCTTGCACCGCTTTTGACTGATCCACCCGTGTGACAGACAGACGGACGGACAGACGGACAGAATTGCGATGGCTAAGACGCGCTGAAAGCAGTAGCTGCTTTCGTGCGTAAAAATGTTAGTCACTGCTTAAGACATACCTCCAGCACAGAGTTTCATGATAACCCATAGCTCTTCCTTGACAACAAATGAAGTATGATAGCTGACAACATTTTCATGGTTACACTGGCTCATTGCCTGGATTTCTTTCTACAACCAGCCATCCACACGAGCCATCAGATATCCAATATAAACAGTATGATGAAACTAGAAGGTGGATTCAGCTCCGTCTCCTATTATGTTTCTGCCAGCAGGGCCGGATTTAGTGGGGGGCCCCAGGCCTCCCACCAACATGGGATCTCCCACCAAACCCCTCAATTTTTAAAACCCCGTAATTTGATAGCCAATCCTGGCTTGCATAACTTTTGCTACCACCTTTGTATCGTTAAGTAGATTTCCCTAGCTAGTAAATTTCTTTGCGCTAGTAACCAGCTTGTTTGTGGACTCGTGTTATTCAGATGTCTCTAGTTATGGGCATTAGCCTCCCACCACCTAAATCCGGCCCTGACGGCCAGCATGTGACAACACTCGAAATATTGTGCTAAAAATGCATTTGGGGCATATTTGACCACCCACCGTGACCTTGATCTTTTGACTTCCAAAATTTGACGCATTCTACCTTGCCCCGAAGTACGTTAGCGGTGAAAGCTTGGTCAAATTCTGTCAACAAATACCCAAGACATCGTGCTAACAATGTTTGTTTGGGACTCATGCGCGCACAAACGCACAAACATTCTGGAAACATAATGCCTGCAGCCCTTGCATTGGCGAAGGCATAAAAAACATCCGACTGCTACTAGTAGAACTTCTGTTTTGACATATGGTGCATTACAAATGCAGACTACTCACTCACTTACTTACTTAATTACTTAGTAGTTTACTGGTTCGATCGCAAGATGTTTCGGCCACCGGCTGATTCCACCGTTAAATATGCTGGGATCTGAAGTATTCTGGTGTTCTGATTTCTTTACGTTAGTTCAGTGTTTTTCAACCTTTTTGTTGCCTCGGAACCCTGAACAAGCGTGGAGGTCACTCAGTGAACCCCATGCATTGATCCGTGCGTCCAGCGACGTACGCGAAGTTGAAGCTACTGGGTGTCTACGGACTCATTTCCCTAGCAGAGCAAAGCCCTTGTGAGGACGACAAAGCAAGCAAAGATGACCAATATTAAATTTGACCACACTAACAGGTAGCAGTACGTTATTGTATTTAACGTAACACGACGGGCGAGGTGGTCGTCGACGGCCTCTTAGCCCCATCCCCCGCCATACCAACTGAAAAAATTTATCATGTGGACGTCCTTGTTAAAGATACGTGTCTTTTTAATTTTCCTTAGCATAGTGTTTAAAAAATTAAATTCATTAAGTAAATGGTCAAACGATTTCATAACCATAGGCCTAACCCTAATCAATGCATTTTTTCTTCATCTTTTTTTTTGCAATAATACACTTATCCTCAGTGTTGAGTAGCCTAATGTCGTGCACAGAAAGCCTACGCTTCTAAAAATGCAAATATGCCAAGACTACTAACAGCAAAAATGATTTAACAGAGTTGGTCTATGCAAAAATAAACGTGTAGAAATGCAATTTCAAACAAAATATTTGATGTTGAGTATTTTTACGATATTGTTTGGCGAGATTTCACACGCTAGCTTATTTTTTTACCGGCCAGCTGCGGAACCCTTGGCAGATGCTCGCGGCTGGGGTTCCGCGGAACCCCGGTTGAAAATCACTGCGTTAGTTCAAAGTCATGCAAGAACGAAGCATAGAGTAACTGAGGGTCCCAGACTGCCATGTTGCAGACTCACGGCACTTCAGTGCTGCCACGTCAGCACATCCATGTTCGACCGACTCAAATCCATTCGGTCTGGAACAGTCTGCCGGAGTTGGTCCGGTCGTCTCCGTCGTTGCAAGTTTTCCGCAGCAGACTGAAAACCAAACTTTTTGTCCAGTCTTACAGACATGACCAAGAACGTCTCATTGCACTGACTACTATTACGAGACTTCACTGTTTAGGCTTACTGTTACGTGTCCTTGTAGTCTTAGGACTTAACGCCACGCTAAAGTTAATTCGTCCTTCATCATCATCATCATCATCAAATCCAGTCCCAGTGTCTCGAGCCTGTAAAAGGCGTTCGATGGGTCATCAAGACTTAACAACTTAGGTCTATGCCTTTATACCTTTAATTAGGCTTCCTAAAAACACGACACATATTCTAAGCCTAAATATTCCTTTGACATTTGACTGGTGGCCGAAGCATCCTTAGGCCGAACTGGCTCCACATCCTAATACTAACAACTGCTATTGGTAATAAAATGATAACTGTTTCATACGAGGGGTGTTCAGTAAGTTCCAGGATTACATACTTAATACAACGACAGTAAATCGCACATTTCTCGCAGTTATGTTACTTTTCAACATATTCTCCCTGCAGTTCACTGTAGTGTTCCCATTGTTCTACAAGTCGGCTGGAACCCGTAGCATTAAGTTTTTGTTGGCATCTGTAGAAATTTTCGGTCACAATGCTGCAAAATATCTTCATCGTTTTTGACGTTAATGTCTTCAAGTGATTCACTCTGTGGTCCAAACAAAAGAAAATTACTTGGAGCTAAGTTTGGGCTGTACGGCAAATGCTGTAACAGTTCCCAGCCCATCTTTTTCATTTTCTTATCTGTCTAATGGGCCAATTGCACAGTGGGGCACTGCCATTTTAAAGAATGACACCTTTCTGCATCAACCCTAGTCACTTGCTGCGAATTGCTGGTCGTAATCAATCAGACAATAATGCCTGGTAATATTGTTCAGTCACAGTATGTATTTCGAGCAAAAAAGTCTGCAAGAACAACTCTTTAATTAAACCAAAAAATGCTTTGTCTGCAGCTGACTGTTTTTGCCATAAGCAGTGCTCCAACACGAACATCATGACTAACTGGCTGATGATTGCTGCAAAAGCAGGCGAACTATTCAAATACCTTCAAACGTAACAAAGTGTCCCTGCTAATTACTACAAATAATCTTCAATAAATTTCAGCACTTTCTACACCTTCTGCGACTAGAAAATTTTATGATTATTCTCTAATCTAATTCTCTAAACAAATGTCAACACACATCACTTATATCTTAATAATAGTGACATCACAAAGTGACGTCATAAATGAGACGATGATAAGTGATGTACAATAGTGGCAGTACAACTTCATAATAGTTTTGGTTTTCAGCCGTCACTGTATGCTTACTGAGAAGAACAGTTCTGGAACCGCGGAGAATTCTTTCTGAGACTTTGGCGCTTTATAAATCATTTACTTACTTACTTACTTACTTACTTATTGCACGCCCCTCGTACATCGTATCAATGCACAGCAATATCGATACTGCTGACCAGCAGCTCTTCAACAGTTGTAAGTAAGTAAGTAAGTAAAGTGTAAATTTATACAGCGCATACTCAAAAAGATCTCTAATGCGCTTAATACATTTTGTCATCAATATTTCGCAAAAATGTATGTCTTCAGCTGATGTTTGAAAGTATCGAGACTCAGTTCTGGGTCACGAAGACTGTCTGGCAGCGAATTCCAAGTTGACGGGCCCACCACAGAAAAGCGCCAACAGTTGTGTTATAAAATAGGCCTACAGACCAATAAGCTAATGAATGAGACTCAAAGTTTTCCGCGGGCCGCAGAATTTCAAGCCGAGCCACGGAATATGTCCTTTTCCGTGTAATTTTGGTATATCCACGTTTTTGCGGAATTTTGCAAGTTGAGAAATGACCGTCAATTAGTACGATCTTTGCCTTGATGACGCAATTTTTGTCACGGAATGTGACGGAAAAATCCAAACTGAACTGCCTAAAACGGTGGGCCCTACTAACAGCTATCGCAATATGACAAAATCGTATAAAGCAAACACAGCCTGCCCAACTTGACAAATTGCACCTAAAAAAAGATGGATAATTATTTTTGTATGTTACTAGCATAATAGAGCACAATGCCAGCCTTTCTTACTTACTTACTTACTTACTATCAATAACTGAAGTTTCCGAACAGAATAGAGCTCCGTTTAACCATAAACGGAAGGCAGCAGTGAGCCGCAAAATTTGGACAATTTTATCGCGGTAAACTGTGGAATTTTGCATACTGGCCCGCAAAATTTGGCTAAATTTTCCACAGAAAACCGTGGGCCCTACAAGTAAATAGACCAATTCACCGACCGACCGACTGAAACTCAGATTCAGTGAGTTTCTCGCTGACATTGTGCGCTTTATAAATTAAATTTACTTACTTACTTACTTACTTACTAATCTTGCTACTAACCAGCAGCTCTTCGACAGTTGTGTTGCATTTTTCGAGGTTGATTCTTTTGACGGCGCATCTCTCGTTGCGTGGCTTGCAAACAGCCGACTGCACAACAGCTGTTGCTCCAGACCCTACAACGTACCATGCTTCCCTACCTGACTAACAGGTTGGTGGCGTGGCGTAGTTGGTAGCGCGTTTTGGCTGAAACGAAGTTACTCTACGCCGGGCCCGGTTAGTACTGCGATGGGTGACTGCCTGCGGGCAGGTAAACCATCTCGGTGCGAAGCCTGCCAGCTAGGTCGACTCAGCTTTCTACCATCCGTGGGACGGTAAAATTGGTAGTAACTCATTCACATGGGTTACGGAAGGTGGGGACCTTGGTACAGCTGACTGGCGTTGCCTAGCCGGCAGCTGCGCCAGCCTGTGTCTGCAGGCTGCACACGGTGGCCGTGCAGCAGGCGGCTCTGGTTAGTGACGAAAGCGCATTAGAGGCGTGTGCATGTTCGCGATGATGTGCTATACGAATTGACAACCTTTACCTTTACCTTTAGCAACTGAGTATGGTAGTCATGGTTCCTACTACTCTGCAGAATTCATTTTCCCCGACTTTTCCCTGACTTTCCAAGACAAAATGAATCGTTTGCCCGAAGTAATTTGTTCGTGCAAAATACCAATGTCGATTTTCAATCACTTGTAATCACACTAGGAACAAGGGTGGATAAACAAACTGCAAAGTGAAAGTACAAATAATCTGCGAGCAAAGCGAGCAGAAAAAAAATCTGAACTGTTGTAGGCAGTGTGCGTGCAACAGTTCAGTTTTTTTTGCATCTTTGTTAACTTATGCACCCTGGTACTTTTGAATTCCCCGACTTTCCCTGACCCTCTGAATTTTCCTTGACTTTGAAATGTAAAATTTCCCGACTTTTTCTGATTTTCTGATTTTTCCCTGACTTCCCCTGACTGCAGGAACGATGGATCGTCAGGCAGTCACTGCAGGCAAAACAGTTTTCAGTTCGTAAGCCCATGATCAAACAGCGATCATCCTTCGTTATTCTGCCCATATCAAACGATTTATTCTAAAAATTATTACTGGTAAACAAAGTAAATAAACACAATATGACGTAACAATGACGTCGCAAGGCACTACTGTGAATAAGTAAGTAAGCTTAACTATTTTATGCTACGAAATTGATATATTTATGTGTTGCCTGTTTTCCGAGACCACTGTAGCTTCGACAGTGTTTGTTCTGCTAGGTAATGCGGTCACACAATAAAGGTGCAGTGGGTGAAAGAACTTCACGTTTACGCGCCATAAATTTCTGCTTGTAACAGTGAAAGAATGGTTAAAATCGGTGCTGAATTACCGAAGTTATCCCAAAAATAAAACTGGGTATCCGTTTTTTTTGGACCACCCTGTAGGTGATCAAAATAAAGCGACGTACTGTCTGGCAGTGTTCTAGACGTTATGATTGCTCGATTACTGCACAGTTTCGCTCCTTCCTCGCTGTATTGCTCCTGGCATGCTATCACCTACCAAAGCAAACGTTCGCGTTACCTTTGGTTAAAAGAAATAATTTTCAAAAAACAAAATCAAGCTTTTAAAGAAGCAATCCTTGGTCCTGCTGATATGGTTAATGCTCAAAATGACTGCGCAATATACAAAAATAATGCATCAGAAACTGCAAAAACAACAACGAAATAACATTTCTTTTTCATCATCAACTTTTTGTCACAGATTTTGGAACTAATCACAGAAATGTTCCCATCAGTTACTCATATACAATACACTATCAAAATGGATCTAATTTCATAAGCACTGCACTAGCAGTCTGACTGTCGCCAGAACATCTCATGTAAAATTTCTAACCCCAGTCACATGTGTTGCAGTCAAATACTCATGTTACGATGTTGTGTGGCTGCATGCCGACACAGCCCAACTTTATTCACTATTTATGTAAAAAACTGTTCAGTTTATATACAGTGTAAAGGTGACATCGTGGTTGTAGATATAAAACAGCACAAATCACAATTTTACAAATTCAAACTTTACCATTACACAGTCAGCAAAGTTCTTCTGACATTGTGTAATGGTGATGTTTGAATTTTTAAATTGTGATTTGTGCTGTTTTATATCTACAACCACGATGTCACCTTTACACTG
>Ga0209367_1002711_pt1 | contig 23621 bp, 6 predicted proteins | sample WorMetLIZISLAND2_FD_187412 | JGI IMG/M metagenome (GOLD analysis project Ga0209367, IMG submission 187412) | Marine gutless worms symbiont microbial communities from Max Planck institute for Marine Microbiology, Germany - Olavius geniculatus... ... | reverse complement strand
ATGACCTGGTTGTGTACTATAGAAACTTACATTTGGATTTTTCTACACTCCAGTGACTGTGTTTCTGTCCGTCTCGTTTGTGTATTCTGTCACCTTCCTGTCGTCTGTCCTCTGTTTACTATGGATCCGTGTGCTCTGAAATAAATAAATTGATTGATTGATTGATTGATTGATAATATCATTCATTAACACCACTGGTTAGAGTAACCATGCAGATGTTACCACGATCTGTCTGCTTGTCTTTTTCTGTGTCTGTGTGCCTCTGTCTGTGTGTCTGTTTGTTTGCCTGTCCATCTGTCACACTCATGCATCCTGCTGTAGCAATCACATATAAATGAAATTCATGTTGCCCAAAGTAACAGTGTCTTAGTGCCCCTAGAAAGGAATTTACCCGAAGATCGGAACCCCCAGTCAGAGTTTGTGTTGCAAATTGTAGTCAAACTGACGTGCAACCCTATGCCACCCAGTCTTAGATGGTTTGGCCTTGCTTTCTGTGTTTTGCCAGTATTTTAGTGCATTCTTCTTGTTATCGTAGATGTTCAGATGACTGAGTTGTTTTTACGCTGTTTGAATTTTTTCTTTCAGGGTGTAACTAATAACGCATCAGCTGTGGCTGTAACTGCTGCGATTCGCTCAGTATCAGGAAACTCTGTGTGTGCTGACTGCTCTGCCACAAGTGAGTAGTTTGTCCACTCTCACTAAATCTGTCTCCACCGATTGCTGTTAAGAGCAATGACTTATTCTTGAGATTGTACTCTTGGGCTGGGAGGACCCAAAAATGTTGTTTTTGATGCTAACTCTGTGATCTTGGTTTGTCACTGGTTTTTCGCTCTTGGTGTGATAAATTTGAAACTTGTTGGCTAAAGAATGTAAAGATTTACTAATCTTTTACTTACAGTCTTTGAAAATGCAAAGCTTTGTTTATTATTCTTATTTTATTCAAACTTTTTACAGCTTTGTTTTCCCTTTTTTTTATTTGAAACAGCATCAGGTTATAAATTAGCATATGTTGTTCATCTTTTTAGATCCTGATTGGGCAAGTATTAATCATGGCATTGTACTGTGCATCGAATGTTCTGGCGTTCATCGTAATCTCGGAACACACGTTTCTCGCATCCGGTCTCTTGATCTTGATGACTGGCCGTAAGTTCTCACATTATGCTTATTATAGAATATTGATACTACAGTCCATGTTTGGATTTTTTTTGTTTTCTTTTAGTACTAGTAATTTTGCTTCCGTCTATGTGGTAAGGAACAGGTATAAAATGTTACTTGGTGGCACAGTGATTATGGCATCGGACTTGCAAAGGTAACTGCCAGCTAACTGGGTTTGATTTAAACCACATCTGCATGTAACTAGCTGGTGGCATCAAGAAGATATTCTACCAAAATTGCTTTATATTTGTGATCGAATAATGAAAGTGATTTGAGATTAATTGACTAATTGGTTGATTGATTTTTGGTTGGTTACATGATGGTTACTATGTCTGGAGCAGTTTGCCTGAGCATGTCACCGGTCACATCTCGTTTTTTCTCATTTCTTACTTATTCACTCACTTATTTCGTATCATTGTTCTGTTGACATGATGTATCGTGGCAGGCATGAGCTAGTGCTGGTAATGAGTGCAGTTGGCAATGACATTTCCAATGCTGTCTACGAAGCTGACACACACAGCTGTACAAAGCCTTTGCCTTCTGCATCGCGGTAGCAAATCTCCGTTTTGTGCTATTCTCTTTTTCTCACCTCTGCCATAGGAAGGAGTTTATGTTCTCACCTATGTCCATTTGTTAGAAAATTACGAATAGCCTTTGATGAAATGTTTTTGAGGAATGGGGCCTGTTTCAAGGAACAGTTTGTTAGATTTGATCCGTGATCTACTTTATGATCTAGATTTCGGGTCAGGTTCAGAAACAAGAATGAAAAGTTTTGGTGGATGTTTTTGCTCTCTCTGTATGTACTAATTTAATTCCATTCGGCTTTGTTTTTCATTGTCTGTGTTTGGAACAAAATCACAGGTATTTCAACTCGTTTTGTTTTTGTAGAGATGAGAAAGACAAATGGATTCGTGCAAAATATGAACTTTGTGAATTCTTGCCTCCATTGCCACATGGCGACATTGCTTTATCCCAGGCAAGCTGATATGTTGTGTATTTTAGTGCACATTTTTGATATGTGGATTGTTGTAAGGTAATGGTTTGTATTAAAATCTTCTGTCATTGGCCAGGAGAATGTCTGTCTGTTGTTGCATGGTTAAGTTTTGTTGCAAACTGAATTTATTTCATCATAGTCACTCTTTTCACTGGCTATTTTCCAAGTTTTCTGGAACTTCCATCAGTCCATCATGATTTAGTGCTTGACTCAGCCAGTGTTTGCTCAGAGTTGTGCTGAGTGTGTCATTAGTCGTTAATAAGGATATTCCAATTTTGATTCGGAGCTTTGCTGTCATCTCAGATGCGATCCCCAAGTAGTGCAGAATCATTATTGAACCTGATGGATGCCAAAGAAGATAAGAGAGGAAGACGAATGGTAATGATGGTGCAGTTGGTGAATGGTTGTCACTTTGATTCTAAGTTGCCTGGCTATTCAGTGCCTCAGCTGTCTGTATGTGTTTTTAGCAACTGATTGATGCAGTTGCTAGACAAGATGTGAACAAGACAATACTGGTTCTGAGTCACTGTAACTTGGCCAATAGGGAACAAGTGAGTGCACCGTTCAGCCAGTTGGATTGGCGCACTGCACTACACATTGCCGCATTTCTCGGAAACGTCATTATACTGCAGCTGCTCCTCTGGGTGGGTTATTCGCTGCATGTTGTATAATAATTGTTTTTGCTGATTTTCATTACATTTAGTCATAACGATTTTACAGATAAGTTCTAATGCTGATAATATTAGTTGTCTTGTTTTGTTCTTCTGCTGGAATGTGTTTTTTTTGGCTGGAATAGGCTGTGTCACATTACGAGGGACAGATAAACCAAGCATAGTTTTGTGTTTACTTGTTGTGATTTTTTACTGCTCAGCTTCTATCCCTAACCCTTTCATCTGTACTTAATATAGCTGCAGTTGAATGTAAAATAAAAGATTTTGCTGATGTTATAATTTTATGTGAAACCACAGCTATACTTTGGAATAAAGCCAGATCGCACTGTACATCTTCTTTTAAATGGAAAATTTTTAGTCATTGTTGGATCAAGATTTTTCATAATCCAGATGGGTGTTGTTTCATTGAACTAATGGTGTTGTAGCACTGAAGGAGTTAGTAAGTAACACATACTGGTATACAGGTAACTTGAAGTAACTGCAACTCGTGTATAATTTTTGCATGTGTTATGCCGTTTGTTGTTCCAAAGTTTAATTGAAATTTTGTTGGTGGCACTGTGCCAGGCACATTCTGTGAAGTGTTTTATGTCTGACTCACGGACATATTTAGAAATGGCGAAAAGGGAGCCCAGGTGCACATATGGCAAAAAATTTTCACATTAGGCCTGCAAATGCCATTTTCATATGGTTATTTTCTGGCATTTTTGTTAAGAACTTTTTAAGTTCAAAGGGCTGAAATGTGTTGTACAGAATGGTGCTGATGCTAGAGCAGTGGACCACGAAGGCCATAGTCCTCTGTACTATGCCAGGGTGTCGGACTCCGCTCAAGCCGCTCTGTGTGCTCACTTGCTACAGATGTCACAGGGTTGTCGCGATTCTTTCGTAGCATGATGCTGTGACCAGTCCAAATGTTTAACTGTATGTCACGGTGAATACTGTTGAGTTTTGAGTTCCATTTTCTTCATGTTTGCAGAGTGCTTGTTCTTGTGTTTTTTGTTACCGTGTCATTGTGGATTGTTTGTGTACAGTTCAGTTGTAGATATCTGTAGTGTAATTGTAGCCCAACTAGAAGCATAGCATTGTGGATTTGTTTTTAAAACGTTTTGTCTGTTTCGAATGCTAATTTATCAGTCTGTCGGTTAAGTTTTGTGATGATAAGTGCTTGATTCACGTAATCTACTTCAGGTAATTGTATGTGAAGAAACATCGAATGTGAGATCACTGACACTTGACTGCAATGCTTGTTAAAACATTTGTGGAACGGTTAGTGTTGCTATTGTTATTATTCTATGAGCTTCATAAGAAAAGTTTTGGACTTTTTCTGTTATATATGAATTTTTGGTCAATTTATTTAGACTTTCTGCTGTGTTACGTGTCTGATTGAATGTGCATCTTTGTAATATATTATTGCAGAAAGAATTAAGTGTATGTCATCGACAGACTTATGCTTAATTTTAAAAACCTATGATTGTTGTGTAGTTTGTGATTTTCTCAACTTTTTTCTGTAAATTTTCTACGTATGTAATGTAATTGAAATCCATTAGTCTTGTTGTCATGCTCTTTGCCTGCTGTCTGTGAAAATCATTTCTGGCGAACCTGTCCAAGTCTGTTTCCTATATAGTTCTAAGTACATTGCTGTAACCTTTTGCAGCCCAGTGTGTGAACTGTATCTTAAGTTAAAAGTGTGAAATGTGCTGCACTTAGTGCTTGTGATGTAATGTGATCATGAACACAGCTTGATTGCTGTTCAAAAAAGTAGCAGTACATTAGTATTCTTAATGGTTTGTATATTGCGTGTATTACTGATTTTTCACTGCCTGTAATAAGGTGTAGTGAATTTGTGTAGTTAACTGCTGATTGTATGTGATGGCTGGTATAATGGTAATAAAGTGGAGCTACATAGGTGCTAAGAATACAAAATTGTCACTGTTGCAGTTATTTTCTACATCAGTGTTTTTCAACCTTTTTGTTGCTGCGGAACCCTGAACAAGCGTGGAGGTCACTCACGGAACCCCATGCATTGATCCGTGCGTCCAGCGACGTACGCGAAGTTAAAGCTATAGGGTGTCTACGGACTCATTTCCCTAGCAGAGCAAAGCCCTTGTGAGGACGACAAAGCAAGCAAAGATGACCAATATTAAATTTGACCACATTAACAGGTAGCAGTACGTTATTGTAGTTAACGTAACACGACGGGCGAGGCGGTCGATGACGGCCTCTTAGCCCCCGCCATACCAACTGAAAAAATTTATCATGTAGACGTCCTCGTTTAAGATACTTGCCTTTTTAATTTTCCTTAGCATAGTGTTTAAAGAATTGAATTCATTAAGTAAATGGTCAAACGATTTCGTAACCACAGGCCTAACCCTAATCAGTGCGTTTTTTTCTTTTCTTCATCTTTATTTGCGATAGGCCTAATGCACTTATCCTCGGAGTTGAGTAGCCTAATGTCATGCATAAAAAGCCTACGCTCCTAAAAATGCAAATATGCCAAGACAACTGACAGCAAAAATGATTTAACAGAGTTGGTCTATGCAAAAATAAATGCGTAGAAACACAATTTCGAACAAAATATTTCTTGATGAGTATTTCTACGACATTGTGTGGCAAGATTTTGCATGCTAGCTTATTTATGACTGGCCAGCTGCGGAACCCTTGGCAGATGCTCGCGGAACCCCGGGGTTCCGCGGAACCCCGGTTGAAAAACACTGTTCTACATTGTACTTATCCCAACATGTGCTGTTTTGTTTTGTCCCATGGCTTCTTGTCACATTTACTAGTGATGGGCTGAGAATTTGTACAACAAGGGAAGAAAAATAGAAAAATGTGTTCATTGTGATAGCTGCTGTTCAGTGTAGAATAGCATCTCTCTAATTGACTGGCTGAGACTACCAGCGTGTTTGAAATTGTGTAGGACAAAGCACTAAATCTTAGAAATCCAAGTCCATTGTATCTATATTGTGTTGAGATATTGCACTGCCGTCCACCTGGCTAACAACTTATTTCCAGCAATCAAGTATCGTATTGTAATGTCTGGTGCATTGGTCTGTTTTAAAGTGCTAATAAAGTTGTTTGTTGGCCGTATGCTTCAAAGAACGTATTGCAGTGATATATGTCTATTGTTGTGGCTTTTAGTTCGGTCATATCTGTGTAAATTCATACCGTGCCTCTCATAAAGCCTGATGTAACATCAGTGATAATAGTCGTAAAAACACTTCGGTAACTATACTGTGGTAACCTGATTTGAACCCTAAACCATATCTTAAATGGGGATAAGAGTCGGTAGTTGGAATTGGTTTGAGTAAGACATGGGTACGACTTAACCGACTCTTGTTTCAGCTGTCTCGGCCTAACTGCTAATATGGTTTTGGACCATAGCGTCCATTGTTGTTAACATATCAAGAATGCTACAGGATTTTATAGATTTATAATGGTACAGCATGTTTGCAACATTCAGCCAGTGTAATATTTTTGATAAACCAGATGTTGTATATATGATATAAATGCACTGCTGATGCTTGTTGATGTTCTTGGGTATATAAGTAACATGCAGAGCAGCATTACTGTTGCTGCTATTTACATGCTCTGTTTAACAAGCACACTTTGCTGATGATTCCTCTGTTGTGCTGTTATGGATATAGTTTTCAACTACTAGCATGTATTTTGCCATTCCAACTATGGTTGCAGCGTAGTCCTCGGAACTGTTTGCTAAGGTCTTAACGGCTGGTCTGAAGCCTTAGCGGCTCCCTCAGCAAGCTGTTAAGCTAGCAGTTGTCCGGACTGCTAAACCTTAGCGGTCATCTTAGCGGTCTGGACCACGAAGACGTCAGTCAGTGGTAGTAATTTTTGATACCCAAAAAGCAAAAACTTCACGTGATTCGTAACGACATACAATAAACTACCATTTTCTCATGGAGTCCATTAGTAAATTCTATAGTGCACTGTAGAACTATTATTTACTCACCGATTGTCACCACTGGCACTGTGATGACTGACAAGGACACGCACACTTGTGCGGGCGGCTGGGCTTGCAGCAGAGTAAGTATAACACGTTGTTTGATTTTTTGTCTAAACTGCTAGCTTATCAGTTGCGGTCCGAGGTCTTAACAGCGGTGGTGGCGAATGGTGGTGCTTCCGGGGACTATTTCAGCATCACTCATTTTGCAGCATGACTTGTTAATCAACAAGATAATGTTCATATGAACACAGAGTCTGTCCAATGCATTTCGACAGTTTACAGTATATGTCTGTATAAATATAATCAGTGAGCTGCTTAGACCGGTAGAAAGAAAACTAACAGTTTAATTTCAAATTGTACAGCAGCAATGATCCTTTCATGCTTCTGTATTATTTTAACGAAACAATAAACATTGTCAGTTATGAGACCATTCGATTCGTCACCAGTGCTTTACTATAAAAGGTCCATTGTCACCATGCGTCTGACTTGCACTGTTATGGAGATAGGGCGCCTCAAAGATAATGGGGTCACGAGTTTGACCTTTTTGGGTCACGTGACGTCATCGGTCACGTGATTATTTGACTCCCGGGGATCGACTTTTTATGGGTGGTCCACAGTGACCATTCGTCTATCTGGCACCATTACGGAGATATGGCGCCTCAAATATTGGACACACGGACCTGGACACGGAAAGAAAGACGGAAGAATGATAAGAGAAAGAGGAAGGGGGAGGGGAAGAGAAGGGGAAAAGGAAGGGAAAGGGGAAAGGAGAAAGGGAAGGAAAAGGGATAGGGGATGGAGAAGGGGAAGGGACATGGGAAGGAAAATGTGGAAGGGGAAGGGAAAATCGGAAAGGAAAGGAGAAAGAAAAGGGAAGGTGGAAGGTAGATAGCTTAAGAAATGTAGGACGGACGGACGCACGGACACTCGGGTGATTTTATACTCTGTCCAATGCTATGCATTGCATTGGACAGACAATAACTTGGTAGTCAATTTCAAGTCATTTGCTCATTGCGCTGTTTGCTGGCAGCCTTCTCAGTATTGTGCATGAACTGAACTGTAGGTTTTTAGGATTTGCATAAATAACGTTCTTTGCTCACACTGCTTTGCTTTGTTACTCTATTTTGTGGTTTTTCTGCTTCAAAATGTTATCGTGCTGCTTAGTGTTTCAACCCAAATCTGGTTCTGAAGACCCAGCAGAGTAAGTACTTGTGTAAGTTTTTCTGGAAAAAAGCACTAAATGAGCAGGTTGTGGTTTTCTGGCAGACATTAACATTGTTTCACAGTGAAACTGCATGGTTTAAAATCTGTCAACTCAGAGCAAAGCTCTGCATACATTTACATGTGTCTGCCTGCTGGGAGTCCCAGTGCATAATCACTATTCCTTATTTCTTTCAGTAAAGGTTAAAATTTTGTGTTTCATTGTGATTATGTGTGCATTGCCTGGAAAGGCCGTCCCCGAAATGACCTATACTGTGTCAGGCAAAACATTAAACCCTACTTACTCACTCACTAATCACTAATAAGTAAGTACTAAGTACTTGCATAATTTGTTTGTTGTTGTACTAATAGGTCTAATTAGCTAGTGTTTGTGTTATTTATGTAGCATTGTTTTGCTGTTCTGTATGGTGGTGTAATGTAGAATGTTTTGCATTTGTATTTTATTGCTGTAAACAATACAGTTCATAGTAATCAACAATAATTTGTGCCATTTAATAATTCTGACTAACTGCAGTTATTAATGGTAATAAGGACAGTAGCAGATTGTGTATATACTGTGTAGCGAGTGATTCTGTTACACATTTAATACTCAGATGACTATTCCACTACCCGGTACTATAGTTAAGTCTTAGGCCTACACGAAATACCTTAGTTTCCAATTTTTGGATAGTGGCACTTAATATCTGCAGATATAGTCCTTACATTTATTGTGACATCTCTGTATGAATGCTGTTGCACCACAACATCAGTTTCAGAGGATTTTGAAAGTCGAACTTGCATGGCTTGCAGACACAGTGGAGTTTTTTTACTATTTTTGAGAATCTACTTGAACTTTTGTAGAATCTGTACTGTGCCGGTGAAAATATTCCGTTGAATACTGAATTACTGACAGCATCAGTATTATTATGGTTATTACTTTTATCGATGATTACCAAGTACGTCGTGGTAGACAACATTTTAGAACTGTCTGCTGAAATTACATTAATCATAAACAGAAATGTTTAGCATTATACAGTAGCATGCTGGCAGTATACTCATACATATCTCTAGTCTCTACCTTTTATTATACAAACTGCATGGTGCACACAGATTACTGTAATCAGTGCTTTGTCAAAATCAAACTTTGGTGAGTGAATGATAATTGTAAAACAGACATGTAAAAAACACTGATGATCATGCATTGTGAGACAAACATTCATTCAGAGGTTCCCTCACTTCTTAAGACGATCTTGGAATTTTAGTATTAACAGATAGATAAAAAAAAATAGATAGAAATAGATAAAACAGTTTCAGATTTTGTTATACTGTGAAACTGATAGTTAATTTACAGCCCAGTTCATATTTTTGCCCACTGTTCACTCGGCTCCATTTGGAAAAATGGTACAACCTTTGTGAGAACTCTTGTTTATTTTATGCATATGCTATAGTTATCTACACTGTGTCAATTATCGTTACCCCTATCGGGTTGGTGGCGTGGCGGTAATGCATTTCATCTGATCAATGAAGTTACCCTATGTCGGGCCGGATTAATACTGGGATGGGTGACTGCCTTCGGGCGGGTAAACCATCTCGGTATGTCAACTGCCTAGGTCAACTCGGCCTTCCATCCCTCCAGCATAGGTAAATCGAGTTCCGGCCTATCTGGCTGGGGTTAAGGCGGGGCGCGCTCACCTGTGTCGCGTAGCAAGTAACACTGTGTGATCCCATACGGCAGGTGACGCTCTGTAGCTCTGGAATAGGCTTCCATTAAGAGCTATAACACCAACTTTTATCATAAACATACCTACGCTAATAAAGAAAATTGGTTGGAGACAGCAAGATATAACTTAAGTAATGAAATTCAGCTGCAAAAGTAATTTGTATATAAACTTTAAGGTGTAATAAACATGAAATATACCATGCTAACTGATATCTATCATAAAATTAATATTACACTGTATACTGCCTACTACAGTCTTAAAATGGAACGGTGAACAATTAACAATGTTTGCTTGGTGAAATAAAGATTATCATTAACAATCACTAACAAATCCGTAGTAAAGCGTAAAAAGCACTATAAAATAGAAATTTGTAAGTAAGTGTTTATTGCAGAAATTATGCACTCATCAGTTAAGAGTTCCTCTATTCATGGTAAGTTGCAATAACATGACACAGTCATGCGAGGTAAAGGGAGTGCATTATGTTAAAGAAATTTTTTGTCTGAAAATAACGCACTAGCAGAGTTATGCCAATGGCTGCAACAATCATGACACAGCGCACAGATGGCACATCCTAGTGGTGTATGTGCCGTTAGCAGCACTCAAAACAACACATCAAAAAATACACAACTAAATAAAACATGCATAAACGTCGTATTTCAGCACACGCATTGATGTCAAAGATTTCGACACTTGATGAAACTGTCAGCAATGAGCACACAATGTTGCAAATGCTAAGTACTACATGTCGGTAATTTACAAAAAAACTGTTAAGCTAGTGATAAACAACGCCCAGCCCACAGACTACATGGCCCATGATTGGTCAAATGGCGCATGAATGGCTGTCATATGGCATGCAAAATCCACGAGAAAAACACCAGAAATGACAAATGAAATCATATGCCTTGCAAATCATTCACTTACAGTCGTACTCGCTTTCCAACTTCACACGGGAATACATCACTGAACTTGGTAAAATATATACTACAATATATGAGGGTCGTTCGATAAATAAGTTACAAAACATCATCATTCTGTTAGTTTTCGAAATATTAAAAATCTGAAATATACGTTTTGTAGGGAATTTAATTCCAAGTAGCAGCTGCGAGTCTTATGACAATGACGCAACTGTGACGTCATTTATAAGCATTAAATATGGCGAGGTTACCGCTGAAATTTTCCCGTAATGAACAGCATGTCGTTATTGTATTTTTGTGGGCCAAAAAATTAATGCAAATCAGATTCACTTCAAAGAGATGCATCCAGTATATGGCAACAAGTGCTTTACAAAACGAGCAGGTCACTAAGAAAATGTTAGGTGGGCAGAAATTTGTATCATATACTGAGATGCGATCAGTCTTCTTCAGCGGCATGGACAGCAGCCAGCATAGAGCTTCACCTCTAAGTTTTCTCACAAATAGGACAAAACGTTTGAGCGAACTCGGACAATATGTTAAGAACGAAACGTTAGCTCTACCATTTCAAGAGATGGCATTAGCTGGTTAAGTTTATTCATTTTTACGTTCCTATGTTGTTTGTCACTTGCGAGTTATGATACTGGTGAGGAAAATAATAAAGAGTGTAAACTGTGTTCTGTGAACAGATGACGTCACAATAATGTCTTTCTAAACGTGTTCAGAATAGAATTTCCTACAAAACGTATATTTCACATTTTTAGATTTGGAAAACTAACAAAATGACACTGGTTTGTAACTTATTTATCGAACTACCCTACATCTACTATTTTTAACACTAAGAATATGAAGGGCATTCAAAAAAATTTTTGACTTGATGTATTAGGCTGCAATAACTTTCACATACTGTACATTAGCAAAATGTAAACTCCTTAGTTTTGGTTGATAGTTCAAAAGTGACTACGAAACAGCACTGTGCCACTTTTAGCTCTCATCTCACATGCACATTTGTGTTATTACAGCACATTGTACTAAGCTCTAAAGAGATTCTATAACAATCTGGCCTGCTGCAGCAGTAATAATCCAGTGTAAGTGTAAGATAAACGATATCTTAACTAATATCACCACAGCTGTATGACATTAACAGTAACCAAGTAAAATGTCAGGAAAAAACAAACACGCAGCGGCAACAATGCAAGTTCAAGTCCGAACAATATGGGTCAACAGTCAGCAGCGGTATGTTAACGCAGACAAGGTAAAAGCAGCAAACAGTGGTGTCGTGGGGTATGAATAGCTCAGACAACTGCACACCTAAACTCTGAAGTGTCAGATTTCATTAGAAAAAACAACTCGCTGGATGGCTATTATCGCAGCGGAAACAGGTTGACAGGTTCTGTCCTGTAAGCAACCTGGCTCACTTTCTCGTCATACCACCAAATCTCGATACAGGTACTTCGGTGTCTGTATCTCCATACTAAAAGTCAATCTTTAGGTAAGAATTCACCTGGCAACCCATTTTTAAATATGAGAAGTGTATGTGTTGTGGAATATTGAAAGATCTCTTCCAGGTGTTTCTGATCTGCATAGTTTACTACAAAGATGAAGTCATCATCCCACGGAACTCAGTTCTGATGTCTATAGGAGCCAAGAAGTGTTCCACCAATCATAAAATACACGGTGTTTCATAAAAAATAACCCCTTTTTCTTTCATAACTTACTCAAATGATGATCAATTTACATGAAATTTTTACCAGTTGTAGTTGAAGAAAACTAATTCAAACTATTTCAACAAAATGTGGCTGTTGAATAAATATTCTTTGCTAGTCGTGACGTAATGCTGACGTCACAATGTGCCATGAGTACAAGCTTGCTTGTCTCAACTGATGCTGTCATTTGCTACCCTGCTTCGTTGGTAAACTTAATCTGGTTCGCTGATGAAAAAATGTTCATCATGTCAGCACTAAGCAACATGGGGACATGAAATAAGGCATCGCGATCCAAAAACTCAACCATTTCACAAGCTCTGTGTGCTAATGCACTGTCTTGCTGTCTTGCTTCTTGTGAAAGTCCAACTATCCTCACAGACACGTAAATGCGATCGCTTTGCGCATTTTTTGTGGCTACCACTGTAAAACTTCGTTTTGTATGGAATTTAATTCTGAGTAGCAGCTATCAGTTTTATGACGATGACGTCACTGTGACGTCATTTATAAACATTAAATTCGACGACGTTGCCATTGAAATCGTCCCGTAAAGAACAGCGTTCTGTTATTGTATTTTTGTGGGCCAAAAAATAAATGCAAATCAGATTCACTCTAAAATGCATCCAGTATATGGCGACAAGTGCTTTAGAAGTGAACAGTTCATGTTCAGTGTAACAGAATGCTAAGTAAACAGAAATTTGTATCATATACCCAGGTACAATCAGTCGTTCTTCAGTGGCATGGACAGCAGGCAGCATTGTTCTTTACATTGGGTATTTAGAAGTTTGCTGACAGATAGGATAAAATTCATAGAGCGAACTCGGACGATATGTTGAAAATTGAAACATTAGTCTATAGCATTTAAAGAAATGGCGTTATTGGTTAACTTGTTAAGTTTATTCACTTTTGTGTTCATATGCTGTTTGTCACTTGCATGTTATAATAAATTACTGGTGGGGAAAATAATACACGTGCAGACTGTGTTCTGTGAACAGATGATGTCACAATAATGACATCATCATCAAAACAATTTCTACACGTATTCAAAATAAAATTTCCTATAAAATGTATATTTTGGATTTTTTAGATTGGGAAAACTAACAGAATGACGCTGTTTTGTAACTTGTTTATCGAACAACCTTCGTAGCTGCATTTTGGAGCATTAGGCATCAAAAATGCAGCAATTCAGCGTTACGTCACGACTGGCAAAGAATATTTAATCAACAGCCATATGTTCTTGAAATAGTTTGAATTAGTTTTCTTCAGCTACAACTGGTAAAAATTTCATATAAATTGATCCACTAGGAAAAGGTGATTGGATTTTCACCCCAAACAAACTCGATCTTACTTTTAGAGACACGAACCACTGTGCAAAATCTCTTCAGAATCGAATAAAAATTATGGTCATAGGAATGCTTACAGACAGAGAGACAAATGTGGATTTTATAATCTGTCCTATGCTATAGTACAGCAACAGGACAGATAAAAGCACAAATTGTGGCTGGAAATCACCCATTTTGGGGGAATTTGGAGCAAAATTACAATTTTGAGCACCTATATGATGTCTCCTCTTTTGACAATTCTCAGCTGTCTGTGTCTGTCAAAAATTGCAACTTTTTGTACCCTTCCTTTCCCTCCCTCCCTTCTCCCGCTCCAGACTTTTTAATGCCTGACCTCACTGGCAGCAAACAGTAGTTGACAGCTGTACACACTGTGCAAACATGACACACAACAGGCAAGCTAACACACTGCACTGCCTAGACAAACTCAAAACAATATGGCTAAAGTAATGACTTGGAGCAAACTATACAGTCACAGTATACATGCAAGTACCTAGGTACAGTTTCTCTTAACTAGCCGATACCCAAAACTAAACCACGCACAGCAGCATGACTGTAGTTATGACAGGAATGTAGATGTAGTGGTGAAGTTACGTCGAAGCTAAAACAGCAAGAAAACACACTCAAACTGTACAATCAGTTGCAGAAATACTGCATGCGACAAATATACCTTAGCACCCAACTGTTAAGCGATAAACAAAGCTTGATTTGACCACAGACCTCAGTAATAATCAAACATTTCTTGTCCACCAACAGAACCAATAGTAAAATTCACTGCTTTGGTCCTTGAGCTTGTTATATCAATACGTTCAAGAAAATTCCTCAATAACTTTTTAAGTAACCATGCTAACAGATGAAAAACAAAACTAGCAAGTCAAGGCATAAACCTGAATTTCCTTGGTTTCATTAACACTGAATATAATTACCCAAATCAGAGGAAGCCCTGCGAAGTTTTTTCACTCCACAGCAGTGGCCTTTGCTCGATTTGCGAGAGCCTGCTTCAGCTTCTGTTGCTGCAGAAGAGCACACAGTTCAACGTCATCTGATCACTTCACAATGCAAAAAAAAACGTACAACAGAGGCTGCAAATTTCTGACCATTAATGATATCATAAACTACTGGTAAAACTCTGATCAATGTATTTTTGATGAAATTATGTTTAAATGCCTACACTTCCGTAAACATTTACGTGCATCATATGAATGGTGGCTTACTGTACTCGAGTTGCACAATATGGCTCAAACTTTCCACTTCTCATGTCATGGCTATATTGGCAAAGATTTCCCCTCCCTTTTTCTTCAATCCCTCCCTTTCAAGCACCACATGTCCCTCCTCTCCATCCCCTTTTTGAGCTAAAAGGTCGGGAAATCCCAGTGGGCCTGGTTAAAGCATGGCCATCAAATGCACTCTGCGCATTTGAGGTCAAAAATGACAAGCTACGCACAAAGCTGATTATAAAATGGACAGACAACCTTGGTCACTGAAAAACTGTACTGCAGAAAGACAAAAATGCATGCTGTAGTATAGAACAGGGCTATAATTTCTGTCGACATGACTATCAACATATTATTTAACTTAGCTACATCATTGCTGAAACAGTTTTATTAACTGCACAATATTCATATGCATATCTACCTTCTTGATAACTCGACACTGGCGCAATCGACACTTTTTTCGTAACTTGTTTGCTCCACCATATCTCTTCATGTCCTACAATTCAGTGGGTGTTAATAACTGAAAACATTTTCAATTGGAGTTAAACTACATACTATGCAACCAAATCACTCAGTTAGTCCCAAATAGAAAATGGGACGTATGAACTACCGAACTTGATCCACTTGGTATTTGCAGGACAGGCTAAATCAAAACTTAACCACATTATCTGTTCTGCTCAAGCCAGACAACTCTGTAATAGGCCAAGGCCACTAAGTCCTGTGATGTGCAGTACCAAAGTCCAACCAAAACAATGACTATGCAATAATTATGACTAATTAAAAACTGCAACACCAAAATGGTACTAAATTCGTTGTGTATGAGATCTACCAGTTCAACATGCAGTTTATAACTCATCTATATACAATGCACTTTATGAACACATACCACACCAAAACCACATTTATATCAGTTTTGAAAGTCCAATAACGATTCGTTACTTACCAAGCAGAACTTGCACATCCGACAGTCTTCTTTGATGCGGCATGCTTTACAAGTTCCACAGTCAGGTGTGCGATGTTTTCCTAGTGCTTTCAGGACCTGCTGGCGTCTGTTGGTTGCTTTCTTGTTATACAACATTTTCAGTCGTGCCTACACATTAACCAATATTGTTAGATACTGGAAATTCAGTCTTGTAAGATTAAAACGTAGATAGCATTCGTAAGAGCCATTAACTGGAAATTTACATGTTAAATGTGTCAAACTGTGAAAATTCTGACATAAGACAACCTGGGTGTTTGAAGTTTGATGCATTCTTTTATGTGTTGTGCTGGTAGTAGAGATGCCAGTCCAAAATGAGGCTACCTCCTCTACAGTAACCATATCCCCAACTCTGGGTTTGATGTAACAGTTTTTACAGGTTTGGGGTTTTGTGAAGTAAAAGTTCTGGTACTATCATCTGGAAATATGTACCAGGTATACTTATGGTTAAATATTAATGATACTGTAACTAATCAACACTGCTGTTTAATGATCTCACCAGAAGTATAGATCAGTACATGTAATAAAGCTCAATAACCAGCATACCTTTGTTTCATTCAGCAGCTTCCTATGAGCATTTTTTACATCTTTCGGTGATGACAATGTTGCCGATGATTTCAAAGAAATTCTCTTTGCAGATGCTGACGCAGTTGCTTTTGCCGGCCGACCAACAGCACTTCCCGCATTCAATTTGGTCTTTAGCTTACACTTGCCAGCACTATTTTTAACTTTTGCCAATTTTTTGTTTGCACGCAAACCATCAGCTTTGAGTTTCATGTGAACTAGAGAAGCGCCATTTTCTGACTTGGCATGCATCATGTTCTCAGCTGCTGGTTCGGCTTTCACACGTTTGACAGCAGCAGCATGCAGTGAGGGTGATGACTTGGGCTGTACAGAAGATACTGCGTTACCATGGCTGCGTTTCTTAGGCTTCCGCACCGGCTTGTCATCTGCATCACCTGACATTGAGTCTGTATCTTTGGAAGTACAGCTTGGTGACTTTTTATTGCTGGCTGCATTGTCCCTACCAACACAGCTCACACTTTTCACCATCTGCAGCAGAGAGGCTGGCTTGGCATTCAGCAGACATGAATGATGCGAAACGCCATTAAGATCAGCTCCATTCTTGTCGCAATCAACAGATAAAGGCTGCATGTTTCTATCATCCTCGCTCTTCAGAGATTCCTGCGCCAATTCCTTCTTTTCCTCGTCTAATACACATCGCTTCAATGTCGGCAATGCTGTGCTATCATCAGATGGCTCAGAACATTCACTTTTTGATACTGATAGCAACCTGTGACTAGGACACGGAGACAGAGTTGGTGGTTCAGAATTCACCTCTGGGACAGAGGATTCCGAGATCTTAGGACTAACTCTGACAGGTGGGGGACAGCAGGAAAATGGTGGAATACTTCGCATCATACGTCGACTGGATCTCGTTCTAAGTCGACTAGCATACGATGTTTCCACCTTACGATTTGCCACCAGTGCTGTCGGTGCCAGTCCAAGACTTTGCAGAAATGTGTATCGATCAGGCGTCTCCGCAGAACCAGACCTATCACTAACTGGCTGCCACACTGATGGCAATGTTGGAGCAATTGCTGTCTTCTTCAACAGTCTGCAGCTTGGTGCTAAGAAGCGCAAAATTGACTGTAAGAGCTCTGACTGGTCAGTGGCTGCTCCACCAGTAGCTGCCTGAGAAGACACATCATTGTCAACCTCCTGTAATTTCACAAGTATCACTTCTTTCTGGTCAAGAGTAATTGCTAATAAGCCATCGATTTTGGCTTCCTGGTCATAATGGCAAAAATTGCGGCAGAACAACTGTATTGACTTGACCAGGCAATGTTTCCACTGTTCCAACTCAGTGCCCATCTCTGACAGGTGCGTACCTATTCACATTCAATATAAACAGTGCAATACATGCAGAACTGGTAAGCTAATACATTGCCTAGACAAGCTCAAAACAATATGGCACAAATACAGTTCACTTCGTTTGCTTCGGCCGTTTAGGTGCAACTAAACTAAACTAAAATTTCACTTCAGTTTACTTCTGATGCTTTGTACATGCATTTGCAGTACCAGCAAACCCCTCAGCCATTGCCATTAGCCGTATCCACTGGATTTTTAACTGCCGCCAAAATTAGGGATGTTAACAAGACTTGACTCGCTCGAAACTCGAAAAAAATTCTCGATCTCGAGAATTACATTTCTCGCCCATCGAGAATTCCAAGAATCTGAACAGGACACAGTAGAGCCTTTTGTTCAGCAGTGAGTCGCAGTTGAGGTTTATTATAGTTCACCAGTCAATGGTAATTGAGTTGGGCAAGATGAGGCAGGTGGCGCCCCCGTACCCTCTGCAGTGCAGCGTGCAGTGTTTCATGGACTGAGCATGTGGCTCGTTTTCAAAGCCGCCGACGTTCCACGTCGTTCCCGTTTGATGTGAACTTAGATAAGTGACCACCAGCGCTTGCTGTAGAGACTGCTCACTGAGAGCACCCACTTTCATCGGCCCACAATAGCCGCTCGTTTCTCTGTCACAGTATCTTGGTCTGCATCACAGGTCTTCGCTGACGCTGCCTACAGTGCCTAGTGCCTGTAAGTTGCACGCTGTTGTCACTGTAGCATAGCATGCATGCGCTGCCTCTCTAATATATTTGTGTTTGATAGAAGGGATGTTAAATTCGCTTTTTTCCAAATTCAAATTTTGAGTGCTAAAATTCGGATTAAATTCGAACTTTGTTTATATATTTGTGGAGAAGCTTAAGCGATTTGTGTTTGATGTCTGCACTGTGGGGTGAGATGAAGGTCACAGCACACACGCCACACGCTGGGAAGCAATCTATCAACAGTGCAATCAGCCAGGACGTCAAGCCACGTCACGCTCTATTGCCGTCCATTGATGTCAGCTCTGTGTCTGGGCCACCAAGATTTGTCACTGTGATAGCTTGCATCACATTAGTATACAACACGTGCCAGGGGCGCAGCACAGAGAGTAATTGAACGGAGGCAGTATGCAGGGAGGGGTAAGCAAACACGCAGCGGGCGTCGCTTGAATTGACGGCCGGCAGAGAACAAAGAAATCGTCACACAGTGCACCGCTGCGCTCCACTTTCAAAGCAAAACCGTCTGCGTCTAATTAGTGATGCTTGGATTCGAATATCAAAGGGTTGTAAAACGAATATGAATTCAAACTTGAAATTCGAAGTTCGCAAATCTGAACTTCGTTTAACAACCCTATTTGATAGTCAATTAGTCACTAGTGACTGATGGCTCAAATGAATGTCCCCCACTCTCCCCGCTGCTTTGTGTGGTGTTGCCTGCCAGATATGTGCGAACACCAGATGCATCTGCTTGCAGACGCAGATCCACAGGACTTTTTTGCAGATGTAGACTGATGAGGATCACGTTCCATGACGAATGTATTATTTTTTCTAACAACTGCTAACACAGTTGGGAAAACATGTATAATTTTTGTCTTGATAAGCAAAATGCTGAAGACCTTTGGCATTTACTGCCGTTATTTTGTCAGATACTAATTACTGGCTATAATACTACTATGCCTATTCAGTGCACATGCGAACTGACAGCCGATCCAATATTTCTCTCCTGTTGTGGATGCGGATGCGGATCCTTGGTCAAAATCTGCGGACTGACGCGGACTCAAAATTTTAGGATCCGCACATCTCTGGTGCCCGCAGCATCAAGACACCGTCAATGTTGTGCCTGGGGCGTTCACGCAGCACTGCTGCGGCGAACGGTGTCTCCTCTGCATGTATTAAGGCACGTACCCCTTGATGATTAAGGTCAGTCATCGAGTTCTCATTGAGTCCTGGTAACAGAAATTCTCGTATCGAGAAATGAAACGAAAATCAACATCCCTACCGAAAATCCACCGAAAAAAATCCACCGAAAAACAATTCGGCTGGTGAAAAATCCGTCAAATTTTTACAGATTATACTCCACCAATATGATTTCGGCAGAATTTTGGCTACTCCCGCAACTGCACCACAACAGCCAACTGGTATTTAGCACTATATGCAATGTAGCCTATATAGGCCTATGGTGAGCTTTCACTCCAGGTAGGCCTAGCCCAGTATATATACGAGAAGTGGGGACAACACAAGCAATGTTAAACGTTTACATATTATTTAATATTTGGAAAAATTCATGTGAAGATGTTTTTGACTTCTGGAAACAACATGAACTGCTTGGCCTGTTTCCAAAATCCACGTATGTCAACTGCCACACCAGGTCCTACACCTGTCTTCTTCTGCAACATCCATGCCTGTTGAGTCTTGTCAGCTGAGACAACGAATAAGACCTCATTTTGTTTACAACAATTAATAACTAATCATTAATTAATCATGATCATTGACTAATTTACATTTTACAATAGTGTTCGCTATAACGTACTCATCACTGCTTTAGTTCTAATGCAGTTTGTTCACCTATCAGTATTATTTTGTTGCTATGTTGCTATTTTACAATAAAAAATTTGATTAAGTTCAGAATTGTTGTTGTTCTTGTTGTTTCGTTGACGGCTATACGTCCCGTTCAGAATTTAGATCATCCGAATATCAGCCGAATTTATCATTTGTCAGCCGGATTCCAGCCGGATTTCTTAATTTACGCGAAATTCGGCTAATCCAGATATCAGCCAAATTTTTTGATAACCAGCCGAAATTGTAAAAAAAGGTTAGGCTAAGGAGTCTGAGTACTAGGCAAACGATACGCTTGTCTGACAGTATGCATGCACTACGCGCCTTTTACGCAACATAAAACAGCGTACAGTACACTAACAAAAATGCATACATTCAACTACTTGCGATCTCTTAAGCACCGACAAGTATCCCTGGCAAAAACAGATCTATAACAGTATACGATCAAACGCCAAATCAACACAGAAATCCAAAATACAATGAAAAAACATCAATAATAAACACACAATTGCATAAACATAGATACTAAGTTTTATCTATGCTTGGTGCGAGCACCATCAGCAAGGCTGCGCGAAATACTCATGAATCTCGATTTACCGTACGATACGATACGATAACAAACTACACGTCTATTGCTCTTCGCCAAAATAGAACATTAGCAACAACCAAAGGCAAAGTACTATAACAGAGTTACAGTAAATGATTAAATTATAGTGCGATGTTTTTTTTTGTTTTCAACAATGGGTGCATGAGGTCAAGTTTTGCTAAGACTTAATCTAAGACTAAAGTCTTGACTTGACTTTGGTCTAAGACCAGTTAAGACCGAACTTGACCTGTTTTTGTTCTTTGATCTAAGCTCAGAGTCAAGTCCAAAGTCAAAACCAAAATCAAAATTAAATCAGCTGGCAATGTTTAATGTCAAAACAATACAATTATGGCTTAGCTCGATTAAACGGACTTCCCAGTTCGTTATTTGAGCGAAATATTTACTTTTTGACCAGTAAAATAACGTGCGGCGTCTGGTAACTAATAGGCATTTTGTTACTAATATCTACCGGCGTTAACTACGCACACGACACTAGCGTAACTAGTGACGTTATCGCTGGCACAAGTATTGCACAAAATTCCTTTTATGTCCATAAAATGGACGTCGTCGTGCGTTTATCCAGCGTCATGCGTCGCTTCTTCATCGACGTACGTCTTGTTTCTGCGTCGTCGCATTTCTTTGTCGTGCATTGTCACGCGTCTTCGTGCGTCGTCCAGAAAATTATCCAGCGCACTCTGGAGGTGTGTACACCCCCCCATTAAAATCTTGACACTCCCCAACGAAAAAATACCAGGGTGTGTTGTGGTTGAAACCAAATGTATTTGGTGAAACCTATACGGCAGGTAAAATTGGATTTTAGTAGTAACGCATTTTCTGTCCGCTAGGCCTATACTGATAATTCTGGAAGGAGAAAGCTTTACCCGCGCTGGCTTACGGGTCTTACGGCTTAATTACGTTTTTTTGCGTCGATACTTACGAATTTGGTGGCGGCTTGTGGCTTAGCACGTTCCATGGCAGCTTACGGCGGCTTACGGTGGGCGCTTGAGGGTCTACTATAAAAACACTAAAAATTATGTTGCATAGGTCTAGTACTGTAGTACACGTACGGTACGCATGCGGCCTACGTCGGACGCTGTTCGCTTCGCTATTAAAATCAAACTTATGTTTCCAACCGTGCTTCCGTATCGCAGAATAATATTACATCATACATAGTCACACACGTCGTCGAAAAACATAAAACGAGGAAACACATTTTAGAGCGAAATTTGTGGTTTCCTTCGTAGTCTCATGCATAGTCCCTACTTTTGGCGCTGCAGTTGTGCTGTTGGGGTTTAATACCTCGCGTCGCAGTAGGGTGTATATATAGACATCGGTTTTGGAAAAAAAAATTTCGCTAGGAAAAACCTGCATAGTGGTAAATACGCTGACAACGTACCAGCTTTTTGTTATTGAGGAGAATGCGAGCAAGTCGTCGTGAGGTGTAAAGTAGCCGTTTACACTCACTTGCTAGAGTTTCTAGAGTATATTTTCCACCGTGTTAGATATTTTGAGTTGGCGAACATGTAGAAATGAAAATAAACTTTATTTAGCTGAAATATGCGCAACATTTGGTTACATTTCCATCGACTTAAAGTCATTATGACTACGAACTCACTCTGAAAAAGTCCCGTTATATAGAAACACCTTACTTTCGTTTACTGCGGGTTTTCCCCTAAGATCGCGATGTCTATTTTGATTTGATGTTCACAGCGTTTTGATCTATCGTTACGTAAAATTACAGTGTGTGGCGGTTTAGAAGAGTACCTGATTCTTATATGTTCCGACAGGGCCTTCCATCCCCCCTGAAGGATGGAGACACCCCCCAATTAGCAGGGGCTACGAGACCGAGACGCCGTAGGCGTCGAGGGGGGTGAGGAATGAGGAGGGGGTTTCTCCCTCTCCAGCCGATTAGGGGGGCTGGGGGAGCGTCGTGAGCTCCCCCAGCGGAGTCCGGGGCGGAGCCCCGGCCGAAAAACGAATTTCATGCATTTTAAGCTCCACAATGCACTTTTCTGGTGGATAGATAATCTGATATTTACGACTCTATGGTCAGTTAAAATTTTAAAAAACAAGCGCAAACACATTAACTCTTGTTGAATACTGTCTGTAGCTACTAGCTTCGCGTATGGCTTTCTGCAAATACAATTATTATTAATTTATTATTATTACTAAAACTAGCCGTTTCTCTACATGAATGACATAAAATCTAAATTCATGTACAAAGGGGCAAAACAGGCCCAAAACCGCCCAACATTGGGCAGGGCGGGCTGTAATTTTAGCAGGGGGTCGAAATCACTGCAGTGGATCAGCTCCTAGCTGCCTCACTTTTTACCACTGCTCCCAACCAGTTCTGTAGAGTCTCTAGACTGCAACCCTGGTCTCGGACCCTAGTAATATCAGTCTACAGTGTAGACCGAGACCAGGGTTGCAGTCTAGAGTATTTTTCAGTTTCGGAAAATTTTTCCAGTCTTGGTCCTGTTGGACAAGACAGGCTATATGTGACTAAGTGACTTTGTATATTTCAACAAAGTTGAATTTCGTTCACAGTGACAGTGTTATCGTTACTACTGAATTGCCACATTGCTGAACATATTTTTCCAAAATACATAAGTTTGACAAATATGTGCACTGCACTGTAAGACAATCTTTTTCACAGTTAAAAAGCTAGTTGACTAGTTGTCAAAGTAGTAATAAGTAACATCAACAGTGAACAGTTTACCAGCCACATTAACAACTTCATTTTGCAA
>Ga0209367_1002710_pt1 | contig 23622 bp, 11 predicted proteins | sample WorMetLIZISLAND2_FD_187412 | JGI IMG/M metagenome (GOLD analysis project Ga0209367, IMG submission 187412) | Marine gutless worms symbiont microbial communities from Max Planck institute for Marine Microbiology, Germany - Olavius geniculatus... ... | reverse complement strand
CCTGACCAATACAGGCTCTACCAGTCACTTCTTGACGTTACAAACATTCTTAAACTTCTTCTGGTAGACACACTGCTGCAAGACAGTCAAACCTTGTAATAGACCTGCTGTTGGGGCCCACAAATTAGGACAGATAGAATTTATTGACGTTTTTCCATTCATTTTAACACGTATTATGCCTGGTTTGCTTTCCCCAGGTAGTGCAAAAGCAGACGTTGGGTGAGGTAAAAACTAAAACACTTACTTCATAGCCAGTTGTGTCATAAATATTTCTGCCAATTATTATTAAAATCTGCTAGTCCTTATTCGAGGTACGATCGATAATGTTGGGGATGTTTTTTCAGGTTTTCTGTTTATTTTAATGCATATTTCGGTTGATCTGCTTTCCCTAGGTAGTGCAGAAGCATACATTGGGTGAGGTGGAAAACTGAACGGTCATTTGATGGCAAGTTGTGTCAGGAATATTTGTGCCAAAAATTATTAAAATTTGATAATTGGTTTTCAAGATACAGTTGAAAATGTCGGGGATGTTTTTTTTGGGACACAGTGTAGTTACTTTTACAGTATAGTTCAGAACTTCAGATTTTTTCCTGTCTCTGTTGATCGCTGCCAGCTCCAGCATGTGGCTCCGCTAAAGTGAGAAATATAGTAGTTTCGCTGGGTTACTAGAAGAAATGCTGTAAAATGAATAAAACAACTTATTTTATCTCGTTTTTTAAAAATTTCAGATAGTGTGTCACAGGCTGCAAATAATGCCTTCCTGGGCTGCATGCGGCCTGCGAGTTTGACACCCCTGCCAGACAGTCTTCGTGACCCAGAACTGAGTCTCGATACTTTCAAACGTCAGCTGAAGACATACATTTTTGCGAAATATTGATGACAAAATGTATTCAGCGTATTAGAGATCTTTTTGAGTATGCGCTATATAAATTTACACTTTACTTACTTGCTTACCCCTGATCTAAGGTTTATTCTTAAAGCTGGTTATTATTTTTTTGTTGATTGTTATGATTATTACTGGCTGTCAGTCATATGTTGATGATTATTGTGTACTTCCATTTATGAAAATAAATTCAACAAAATGTATCAGTTAGCTTTTTCATTTGGGGATTGGTTTCTAGCTGAAGCTATGAAAAATGTTGTTTTTTTATTAGTTTTTTTAAAAATGAATCATAGCTGCAGGCAAATAATTGTTGCAAATGTGTGATGGCACTTTGAGCAGTGAAATCTTTTCTTAAGAATGTTAATGGGAATCGAAGTTACAAATGTTATGTAGTTTTGGCCAAAGTTGTGGTTGCATTCTTGTGCACAGATGGACATGCTTTATTAGGAATTTTCTGGGATGGACAGTCAGCGAGCTGGAGGCCTCTTTATTATTACTCTGACAGAGCACTAAGAAACATGACGGTATTTTTTGTAGTATATATTTTTTGCTGATCATGTTTACATGTATGGCGGGATAGCGCAGTCAGTAGAACGCTGAGCCTTGGATCGAAAGGTCCCGGGTTCTAATCCCGTCAGGGTCGACTCAGCCCTTCATCCATCTTGGTCGATAAAATGCGTAGCACAACGTGCGGAGGTAACAGAGAGCCTCTGTTGAGGACTAATCCACCCAACAGAGATGTATGCAGTCTTGAGTTGTACTCCCTGGCTCAAGGATATTGCAAAGGGATGAGCTCCTCTATACTGTGGCTACCGGCATTGTGCAGTATAAATTCTTTTTACCATGTTTACATGCTGCTGTGAGTTACTTGACATTCTGCTTCAAATGCCAGCCGTCACCATTCGAGTGTGGTGTTGCCACGGCAGCAGTAACAGTCGTCCATGTATCGTGTGGGATGTTCATTTTTCTGGCCTTGTTTATCTTGCTGGCAAGGTTGGTATCCATTGTTATGGGTTTCATATGAGGGCTGCAGAAGTTGACGATTATTAATTTATTAATTGTCAAAAATTGGTTGAGTAAAACTTTTCAGTTTATTAAAATTTAAACAAAATTTTTTACTTTGTAAAATTAGTCTCACCATTAATCTGCATGTTTTGCGCAAGACAAGTCATCAAGATTTGTACTTTTGTACTGATTGCATAGTGCTAGGTGTGCAGTTTACACTTTGTAAGCTTTCATAAAAGAACTGCACATTGTGCAGACTGTGTCATTGTCACTTTTTCTGATTTTGCAGTGTTTGCTTTATTTTACAAAAGGTAACAAAGTTCGCTACCGGTCTAGTTAAATTCTGCAGTTTTTGTGATTCTTCCCTTTGACTGCAAGAATTGTTCAGAATAAGTCGATTAATTGAAGTTGATTTTTGGAGATAAATTGAGTAAGAATCTTCTGACCAGTAACAGCTCTAGTTCCCATGTATGTTTTAACTGCTTAATACTACAATCTGAACTTTTCTGTTTATTTTTTTTATTATATTATTACTGTAAAGTGATTATTGGTATTGTTGGCAAAATTGCTGTTTGGTACTAATGTTATGCACCAGCTTGCTGATATTGTATCGTCTGTCTGTTGCATATTTTTTTATTTTTGCAGAGTTTAAGCGAGTGTTTGCATGAATCTCCAAATACATTAATTTTTGGAATACACAATGGCTTTTATGGAGCTCCACTTGATGCAGTCAGTGATATCATCATTTGTTCCATAATTAATTTAGTACTTTATATTATTTGTTGTTCTATGATGCTGCTATAGCTGTTTGTTTCGAGTCTTTGGCATTGTTGTTAAGTGGTTGAGGTAAGAAATGTTAGCAAAGCAGCTGTTATTGTTATTATTATTATTATAAATGACATTTTGTGGCACGAATTTTAAAAAATGCAGCAAAAGCATGAAGCATGGTTTCTACAGTCAGGGGAAGTCAATCAGGGAAATTTAAGAAGTTGGGAAAAGTCACGGAAAGTAGAAGTACCAGGGTGCAAAAGTTGACAAAGATGCAGAAAAAATTATGAACTGCTGTATGCGGATGGTGTACAACAGTTCAAAATTTTTTCTGTCTGCTACGCTCGCAGATTATTTATATCCACTATTAAATTTGTTCCACCACACTTGTTTCTAGTGTGATTGCAAGCAATTGAAAACCGACATTGGTATTATGCATGAACAAATTAGTCATCGAAAATAATTCTTTTTTTCTGGAAAAGTCAGAGGAAAGTCAGTAAAAATGAATTCTGCTGAGTAGTAGGATGAACAAGTTGATTGTTACGGATTGTCTGTAGCTTCTGTCATGAATATTGTTTTTAGCCGCTATGCAGTTACTGCAGCTTCATTGTTTTTTTGATGCAGTCAAGCAGTTTGCTCGGCCCATCGAGTGAACACGTTGTCCCGGCAGCATTGGCAAAAAGCACAGACGTGCCCTCAGTGCGGATGTCTTACAGTTTACGCACATTACAGCGGTAACCATAGCAGCTCTTTGTGGCCTTTGTGCTTGTTTACTGATAGTAATAGCATGAGAACTACATGAGGGGGTGATCTTAGTTACCCACACTAAAGTGCCTCTGCCTTCCATCCCTTCGGGGTAGGTAAATCGAGTATCAGGTGGGGCACATTTACCTGTGTCGGGTGGCAGGTAACTCTGTGTGATCCCATACGGCGGGTGACGCTCTGTAGCTCAGAGATGGGTTTCCTAGGAAGAGCTATAGCATATACTGACCATTTGACCATTTTTAACGCTGGTCAATTGCAAACTAAGATTTGCCATTGCATTTCTTGACATGTCACTGCTGCAAGGATTTCACAGCAACAAGGGCTTAGTTGCTGGCAGCTTGGCTTGAATGTATTGTAGCAGTAATTGAATAGTCAGTCAGTGTTATTGTTAGTCCAGAAAAGATATTTTGCTATATAAGTAGTTTATTTGTCTTTAGAATCTTGGCAGGATTCTTTAGAGAAACAGTGAATAGACAGTATTGCTGTCTTTAACTATTGAGCTGTGCAATAGTGTATGTGTTACTTTGACAATCTTGAGCATATCTAGATCAGCGTGACATTTAAGAGAATTCTAGTAACTTTAGCTACTGTGGCACTTTTCTAGAGTGTTTGTTCACCATAGGTTGGGAAACAGAATTGTAGAATGGTGCTGTAGCTATGTTTAGAGATTTAACTGAATCATCTGTGGACAAGTAGGCCAGTTAAAGGCTAAATTAGCAGTGTTTTAGTTTGATTAAAGGATCGCGTGGTTTGTGGCAGGATTCAGACAGTGCTGTGTGCAATAAAACAGACGCAGGGTACCGTGCGACGTGTACGCCGTGACATCAGCCAATGTCTGCGCGACCAGCTACACATGGATCGCAAGGTTAGTCGGACACAGTGCACACGACATTTAATTCTACCTTAGTGCTCTGTAGGCTGACCGGCCAACAATTTCAAAAAGTTTTCTGCTGCATTTCATAATAGAAATGTTGTCTCTTTTGGTTGATATAATGATATATAGCTATTCACTGCACTTGTTGATATAATAAATGAGTGTTTACTGTTTGTTGTAGCGTGCCCAGTGCGAACAGTCGGTGCTGAAAGTGAATATGATTCGGTCTGATCTACAGTGGCGCCTTATGCAGCTACGACTGCATAAAGATGCTTTAGAAACAGCCCAGATTAGCAATCTCCAGAAAGGTCAGTTACTCTGTTGAACAAGTGCATACAAAAAGTGTTTTTTCAAACCATTTCCAGTGTTGATGTTACATTTATATTCGTCTCTTAATATTTAGTGATAATCGTGTGTAATATTGACAGTAAGTACCAGGGTTGGGTGGTTTGTGGGTGCTAAATTTTGATCAGTGGTCATCAAAGTGATGTGCTATGATGGATCTTTGAAGCTCAGTGCTTACTGTCAGAATGTTTCCAGTGTTTGAGAAAACATTGCCTCCTGTTGACAAGGATTGCATTGGGTACTGTTTATGAGGCATTTTACTGTTATCTGTTTATGGCTGCTGTTTGAATTTTGGTACATTACATGTCATTTGATATATGCGTATTCCATGGCTTAGCTCATATAGCATTATTGTTTTTTGCAAACACTGACTGAACCCAGCGTTTCCTGACACCTGCGCGGACTGTAACGCGACACCTCTCAGTGTTGTTCATCTGTTTGAATGCCCGATGCACCTTATCGACCTGACACCAGTGGATTTCTGGCAGCGACCCAGGGAGGTCGCCGAGTTCATCAACGTGCCTGACCTGAGCAAGATGGTGGGCGGGCTACTACAACAACAGCAGGATATTGGGTAATAACTTCATGTGTGGCACTGGGTGCACGCAAGCATGACCAAATGATTGACAGGTTTAGGCTACATGACTAACTATCCACAGCCATAGAAAGAGTCTAGACCATTTTTCAACAAATACGTAAACCGTGAGTGCATTTGAAGTTGTAACTGGTGTTTGTGAATTGGTTGCGGAATGCTGTCGATGCAGAAGTTTCACTACGAAACAAGTGGGAGAGTCTAGGCTTGGAAAATGAAGAGCTTCGCGAAAGGAAGAAGCAATACTTTGATATCCGGTATGACATGCATTAGCATTCTCATCGTTTTATTTTCGATTTTTGTTAGTTTTGCATGTTGCCGCTGTAATTTCTTCTTGATCACAGCTAACAGACAAGGTGCACTGTCATATTATTGCCGAGAGCGCTTGTGATTTTATAAGTCATTACATGACAGATTATCGTTTTATTTCGTTGGCACCTAGGTCTAGCGGTAACGTTGTTGGTCAACTTGCCTCAGTAACATCACTTTATGCTAAGCCAGGTTAGTACTGAGATGGGTGATAACTCAGCCTGGCCATCCCTGTGGGCAGATGCAATGAGTACCAGCGAAAGCACATCGTGTAATACACCAACTCTGTATCCATGGTTTTGCAGTGTAAGCCTGTGTCTGGCTGAAGATTACGGGAAAAAGATCAGCTCCACCCTTTTGGCTTCATAGCTCAGGAAGGATTTTTTTGTACTTTGATAGATTGTTTTCGTTAACAGAACTTACTACCAGGTAGTTGACTCGCCTGTTAAGTGAAGAAATGTTTAGTAATATGAGATACGTTGACAGTATTATACTGTTGAATGCTATGTGACATGAATAATTTGATGATTTCTGTGTGGCTTTGTGTTGACAGAGATGAACTGATAAAAACTGGGGCGCAGCTGGTTCTGCGTCGTAAGCAGTTACTGGCCGAACTAATGTTCATATATCCAGTTGAACAGGTTTTTGTGTAGTTTCTATAATTTGATATTTTCTATTTAGACAATATGTTGCACTAATTTTGGAGGTAACTTAGACAAGTTTTTATAGTAACTGCTTCTGTGCCATTTCAAAATATTTTGCCGAATTACATTTAATGCAAAACTATTGTATGACGAAATGTTTCAGTTGAAAATCAGTTAGATGTTAATAACTAGTAAAGCTGCTTTGGGAATGGTGCCCATGTGATTGAACAGTTCACGACAGGCAGCGCTCAGTAATACTGTTTATTCATTAGTTACACATGTACACCATGGGCCATAAAAAGTGGCACTTTACTTTTGTCCATATCTTTGCCAATTATTGACCTGTTTTCAAAATTCTTTGACTGGCAAACTCTCCAGACAGTTTACAATAATGGGATTATCATATATCCCACCACACAGTAAATGCTTGTCTGCACTACCGTGTGGAATATAAATGTAAGCAAAAACTAACGATAATAACAAAACTTTAGGTAAATGAATAAAACACTTCAGACCAACATTGCGATGAATGATCTGTATGACACTAGACTGTGTTAGACCCACACAGTTAAGTGTCATTCAGACCATTCACTGTAATGTTGGTCTGAAGTGTTTTTTCCAATTTTACTAAAAATGTTTGTCTGTTATTATCATTATGTATGCATGTTTCGTTGATATTTCACAAGGTAGTGTAGAGACACATTTATGGTATGGTGGGATATATAATAATCGTGTTATTGCAAATTGTCTGCAGAGTGTGCCAGTGAAAGAATTTTGAAAATTGGTCAATAATTGACAGAGATATAGACAAAAGTATGGCGCCACGTTTTTTGTGGCCTACTTTGTATGTATGTTATTGTGATGTGTTTCAATGCGTTGTGTCATCAGGTGTGTTCGAGTGACTTAACATTCCACACAATCTGCAGTGTGCGTTTGCCTCATGCTGAAGACTTTGCCGGTTGGTGTTTTGTGTTTTTGATATGTTGTAAATTTGCTGATATTTGTTGTTTAATAATACACTTATATGTTTTTTGGCTTGTAGTTTCTAGAGTGTGTGATGTGTTCTTCTAACACGTTAAAGCACAGGATAAAAACTTCGTTAACATAGTAGTTTTTTTACTACTGATTTAGATCTACTTTATGCAGTGTTTCTCTTATCTGTTGATTATGGTTATGCTAACTGATCTCGTTTTACACTGTTTCTGCCTTCTGCCAGTAAATGATAATTGCGCACTGTTTTCATCTACCCGCTTATTTTTGGGGTCGGGCAATCTAATGGTGTTATTTAAATTTACCCCCAAATGACCCCTGTTGCTATAGCAACAGTTCAAAAGTTGCGAAATTTTGCATTACAGCCAGTGGAGATTTCACAGCGGTATAACTCAGTCGCCGTAAAAGATAATTGCACGCTGTTTTCACCTACCCCCTATTTTCAGGCCCAGGCTATCCAATGGTGTCATGTAAATTTTTCCCCTTACAACCCCTGTTGCCATGGCAACGAATTTTGGGACATTAAACAGTGTCAAAGGCATTATGCTTTTATGTCATCCATGCGTGCTTGCATTGCCTACTCTTGTGCATGCATGTTTCATGATATCTCTGGTGTACATTGGTTTTGGTGGATATTCGCCTAACATGTACTAGTGTTGTACCTTCCCAAAAAAGAAGTGATTATGTCTTAGAGTCAAAAGGTCAGAGTTATGGGATAAGCAAATGTGCCAAAACTGCCATATTCAGTTTGTTTCTGTGATGTCGTCTCGGGTATGCATGGATAGACTTCATACTTTACAGCAGCGCATCTTTTGGCAGAGTTAAGCTGATTGCATTTTGAAGGCAAAGGTCAAAGGTCAAGCTCCCCGCTGGCAGAGGCATACAGGGAATGATTTTGTGAATCGACTGCTAATCATCTCATTCTCTTCATGTTTGTTGTTGCTTTATTTTGTTTTAGTTATATTGTTACTTTATCTGTTTTGCAAATTTATAAATTTTCCAACCAAGATACCAGAGATAGGCTGGGAAGCAGCGGATATGCCATTGGATCAGTGACTAGTTGAGACTGTGTGGTCAGGTTATGACGAGACGACACTGGCAGTTGGTCTTGGCTTCACATGTCATCTCGTTGCGATGATTAGCAATTACCTGGACATTCCGCTGCGCTATCCCATGCTGCACCGTGGTTCACGATCGCTCATCTACGATCACATCATGGACAAACTCACCGACAGCAAACGAGAGTTAGTACTGCGTTACATATGTGCTTGACACTGATATCTGGTACTGCTCCGCTTTTGTCCAGTCTATTGTTTATGATTTAATTTTAATCGTTACTTATACCCAGGCCCATGCTGTGACTCAGCCTGGCCATCCCTCCAGTGGTAGATACAGTGAGTACCAGTGAAAGGTGGGGTATAAATGCCCTCCATGCAATGCACTAGCCCCATATCTGTGTTCCTGCAGTGTTTGGCTGAAGGCTTAAGAAATGGAGATTAGCACCACCGTAAAGGGCCTCATTACTTGGGAAGAAATTTGCATTATGGTCTTATGATAGTTATATACTAGCAGCGTTTCTTCTCTTCTTCTACTATTAATCACTAGGGCCCACAGTTTTCTGCAGGCTGCGGAATTTCAAGCTGAGCCACGGAATTTGCCCTTTTCCACGGAATTTGATATATCTGCGGAATTTAGCAGAATTTCGCAAAAATTTGAAAAATGACCGGCCATTAGTATGATCGTTGGCTTGATGATGCAATTTTGTCATGAAATCTGACAGAAAAGTTCAAACTGAACTGCCTAAAACTGTGGATCTTACTAATAGCTATCGCAATACGGCAAAATCGTATGAAGCAAACACAATGCAACTTGACAGATTGCACTTTTAAAAAGAAAAAAATATTGATATTTTCCTTTCTGTATTACTAGCATAACTGAACACAACGACAGGCTTCAATAACAGAAGTTTCTGAACAGAATAGAGCTCAGTTTACCCACAAACGGAAGGCTGCGGTAAGCCAGAAAATTTTGCTAACTTGTCTGCGAAATTTGGCAAAATTTTCTAGCAGCAGCTGGGCTTCTTGTTATTGATGTCTGCTAGTTGTAAATGGTTGCAGGTTTCCACTGTTCGGGAAAGGTAAAGAGAAATATCAGTTCAACTATGGTGTCTACCTTTTGAACAAAAATGTTGCTCAGGTCCGATGTGCTGATACATTTGTGTTAATTGTTTATGCATCTGCTTTTATTTCTTGTAACTAATGATAACTTGTAATGCCGAGATTCTGTGTAGTCTCACGCTATAATGTCTAGAGTATTTGCTGTATGTGAATGCACCATCATGGGTCTAGATTCAACTCTCAGTGTTTTTTTGATAATTTTCTCTATTTGTTGAAACCTGTTAATGTAATAAATATGGTCTCTCAACATTTGTTGATCATCTCAGCATGTTAATCATTTCATGTATAGGGAAGACTAACATCATTTTAGGCTTTGCTGTAAAGGCGTGTAACCCACTCCCTAAGGTTTTATCCTTTTAATTTTTTTTATCCTAGGACTTCACGTGTCATAGACAAGTTAGGTAACTACTCACTCGCTGCTTAGTCCGCTTTGATGTGTGCGCTTTGTTGATAATGCACATTAGTTTGATCAAGCATTGATATCAAATGAAGTGTGTTGTTTTGTAGCTGCGGCACTACTGCGGCATACCGACTGCCGACCTTCGATACACACTTGAAAACGTCTGCACCCTGCTCTGTGATAAACTTGGCATTACTGTGTGAGTTAAAGTTTATTGATGTACAGCTTTTCATAATGCTATATAGGAAGTATTCGTATGCATTCCTATATCCTTAATTTACTTTTTGGCCATTTATCACTGAGACAGCGGAACAGTCAAGAACTTAACGTAATGCAGTATTTGCAACTACACGGTACGCAGTGTTTATTAAAAAGACTCCCTTTTCTTTCTTTCACAGCTCAGTCGAATGGCAATAAATGATTAGCAGCTGTAGCTGAAAGAATGCTACTTGGAAATATTTCTTCATGCCATCACAGTCACATCACAACAAGGAATGAGTGTTTGAGTAACAATCACATTTTGTTGAAGCATGCCATTTTGAATTAACAGTCTTTCATTTGCAGCTGCTGAAAATTTTGTGTAAGCCATTCAGCTCAGTCACAGAAGAAAGAAAAAGGTTGCCTTTCTGCGAAACACCACGTGTAACTTGTGTTATGATATGCAGGAACAACGATGCATTCACAAACCAGCATTCGTTGATTCCGCCGAGCTTTGGCGGACCACAGATCCACGTGGCAGTGCCTAGAGTAGCAGACGCTGCGGTGTCGGAGTCAGTGATGACTGTTTCCCACGACTCGGAGTCGACCACCCAGACCGTCATGTCAAGTGAGTTTGACGTTACTGAGACCGGGCATGACGTCGTCAAGGACTTGATCTCCGATGGTGTGAATTACTCGGAGCCAGAGGAACTTATGTCAGCAGCGGAGAGGTCGAGTATCTCTGCAGCCGGGGCAGGGTTCGATGCTGCATTGCGTCGAGCATCCGCTCCGGAGACTGGAGATGTGTCCATCAACGCATCCGCCACTGCTGCCGAAACTTCTGACAGTCTCAGCAATGGCTGCAGCACCGCATGGCATCTGTTAAGCCCCGGCCTCGAGCGAGTCGCGTCCGACAGCAGTATTGCATCGAGTGTTGGCAGCCTACTGGAGGGCAGTGGCATGGAGATTAGCGGACTCGTGTGTCGGACAGCAGCCGTGGCTGGACCTTCGCAGAGCAGCTTCAAAACTCACGCGATGACGGACCGAGCGACGGAGGCCCGGACTGACACTGTGTTAAGTGTAGATGATAGCAATGTCAGTTCTACTGGTAGGGTTGAAACGCATGACAATAATGGCAGTCCAGCTACTGAACAGCATAGCGTCAGTGACATAGGTCATACCGATAGTGATATGCAAGAACGTAGTTTGGAGTGAAATGATTCTTCTAAATTGTTGAGTCCTGTTATTTTTGTTACTTCGTTGTTTGTATTAGGGATTGCAATCTTGGGATCCTGAATCCCGGGATCCCGGCCGTTTTCACCAATCTCGAATCCCGGGATTGGCGGTGTCCCAATCGCTGGATTTTGGGATTACAAAAATTAGTTAAAATCGTACTTTTTTCGCATGTTATATGATAGAAATGAGAATTTTAGCCATCTGGTGAATAAAATATTTATGTGTGCTAGAGTCCCACTTTTTGATGTGCGCTGTAGGCCTAATAATTCGTATTCTGACAGTCATTGTCACTTCCTGCAGTTTGGACATACTTTTCGTAGGGGCCTATACTACATCATATGCATGAAATAAGTCAATTACAGATATCAAAATGACGACCAGTCTCTAAGCCTAATCCCAAAATGGGATCCCGGGATTGCAGGTTTCTCAATCCCGGATCCCGGGATTGAAAATTTTATCACTAGTTTGTATATAGTGCCATTGGATGATCATTTCAATGGAAGCAGCATGTTTCATTCCACCTGCTGCTGCTGTGATTTGTAAATTTGTTCAATTTATTTTTGTTAGGAAATTTTCGTTTACTTTACTGGTATTTTTTTCTGCACTGCTTATGCTGGCAGAATTGTAGCTTTGCATATGAATCGTTTATGTCTAATGCATAATTATGAGCTATATATTTTACTAATGCTTGTGCATCAGCTTCTGTCGTGCTGCTGCTAAATGAGCGGAAACGTTTACGTTACTTTCATGATGCTGGTATTCTGGGTATCAACCAGTAACTGATAATAGTTTGTTGATAGTTAGGGCCCGCAGAAATTTTTGCCAAATTTCGCTGGCGAGTTTGCAAAATTCCGTGGCTTACCGCGGCAAAATCGACCAAATTCTGTGGCTCACCACGGCCTTCCATTTGTGAGTAAACTGAGCTCTATTTTGTTCAGAATTTTATTTAGTTATTGAAGGCTGGCATGGTGCTGAGTTATGCTAGCAACATACAGAGAAAATTATTAATCGGTTTATTTTTTTAAAATGTGCAGTCTGTCAAGTCGCATTGCATTTATTTACGATTGTGCTGTACTGCGATAGCTATTAGTAAGGCTCACAGTTCTAAGCAGTTTAGTTTGATTTTTCCATGATAAAACTACTTTATCAAGCCAAAATTGTACTAATTGCCAGTCATTTTTTAACTTTTGCAAAATTCCGCGGAAAAGGGCAAATTCCGCAGCTTGGCTTGAAATTCCACAACCCACAGAAAACTGTTGGCTCTATTGATAATGAGTGTTAGTAAGACTTGAAGCTATGCAGTTGAATTGTGTTAGCTGCTGCAGTGTCTTATCTTCCATATGTGTCTTTTGATCGACTACATTTGTTCAGAGTGTTTTGAAAAGAATATCAATGGTAAGGTGGGCATGCATTGTTTGATATTGAGCATCACGTAGCAATTCACTGTAAACAGCTTTTGTTTGTTATTTTTTTAATAAATTGTGTCAAGACAGTGAATGTACATAGGTTGTCTTGGAGACATTTGGCAGCTGTCTATTCATTGTTAACTTAACAACTATACTATCGTGATATGGATTAGATTGAAAATTGGACTAGCAATCATAGGGCCTGTACCTTTACCTAGTAGTGCATTGTTTTGTTCCTGTTAACACTCTTTACTGTGAATTCTTTTGCCGAAGACTAAAGTGGTTAATTAATGAATATCTAGGAAAAATATGGGAGCTTATGCGATTAGTAGTGTGCATAAAGTATGTATTTGTGGTATTATTGTGTTTCTATTCTGATAGGATAGCCGTAAAACCGATCTTGCCTTAACCAGCTATAATGTCTGTCTGTTAAATATTGACTCTAAACTTGAAACAAAAAAGGCACAGAGTAACCAAATTTGTTGTGAATGTTCTCGGGGCCAGAATTACCCACTGCCGCCCTGCGCCGGGTCTCTAATAGCAACCGAAAGAAACGAAAAAGCTCTTAAAAGAATACAAAAGAAAGTGATGCGCGCGAGGCGTAGAGCCTACATTAGATTGGTCACAATCTAATAATATTTCTTGTCTATGTTGGCACCGTTATAGTTCATCTGGTTGATACAACAAGAAGAGAACTATGGTGACACGGTGTGTGTCGACAACTGACTTCTGTGTGCTGTCTCAGTTTACGTTTGACTGTTAAGTAGCCTAATTAAGTATTTAATTGCACTCAATTTAATACACAACGTTAATATTATCCATCTGTCAACCATGCGGTCTAAACGACAATAATGTTGCATAAAAGGGAAAATTTAGGAAAAGCGGGAAAATTTTCGCCCTGATTCGGATAAGGCGTATAATAGCGTTTGAAATAATCGTACTCGATAATGGATTATTTATAGTTCGTCTTGCGAATTGCGTGCTTCAGTGTTACTGTTTCCTTGAGACCTTGACAGCGCGTAGACGTACCATGCACGACTGCTCACAAGTTGATGTTCTGATGGAAACCGGCTTTGTAAATAGTATCAAGAATGTCGAGCATTAAAATGCGGTAGCGTGTCACATTGGGCCTACAGAACGAAGCAAGTGGCGCGTGCAAAAGCTGCACAATTTGCGTGAATTATTTAACGAAACGTTGAGAATGATAAAAGCTATCAGCTTCTTGAGGTAGGCTGAGATCGTGAGTCCATTCATTATGTGGACTGCCATATGAAACGAAACAAGTTGTCCACGTTCGCGGAACTGTCGGAGGCCGCCGGGCCGTGAAGATTTTATTAGCCTTACGTAGCGTGCTAATGTAGTGAGTTCAGCGAAACTGGAAGGAGCAGATACTCATATTCATACTCATAAAGTGCTGTAGGGTGCTTGAGTGCAATGATATTGCTTGATATTGTTGCGCGGTAGGCGGCGCCACTGGTCTGTCGGTCGCCGGTGTCAATTGTTTCTGGATTAAAACGTGTCGGCGGCCGATGGGCTGTAGGTACAGTATTGTTACGCTGAGCTGGCGTGGCACAGCTGAGACCGAACCGCCCGCATAAGACGCTGTCCGCCCGTGAGATACCTTTGTTGACAGCCATCGACGACACTGGCAGATCTCATCAGCCAATCAACCCGATATAATGTCGTCAATATTGAGTGCGCGCTGATGCGGAATGTCACGACTGTCATTGTCCATTAGATACAGCAGCAGTTTTGTGCAAGTAAGCAAGTACAACGTAAGTTTATATAGCGCATAATGTTTCAGTTTAGCTGTAGGCCTAAGCTTAAATGTCTGGCTCTTTGGCAGACCCGTCGATAGGGTGGGGTAGGGGGGTAAGCTACTCCGGGCCCCGCGACGTTTGGGGGCCCCGCCGTCGCTCAGAAATATAAAGTACACTAGAATGTCCCAGCAGCACCATTTTGAAAAGAAAATCCAACAATTTTCTCCCCAAGAGGGGCCCCGCGAAAATGTTTGGGCCCCATGAGAATGTTTTCCCGGGCCCCGCTGTGGCTCTCGAAGGGCCTGCCTATGGTACGAGTTGTCGTCTGTCTATTATGCCTTCCTGTCATCTGCCTGTAACGGATGTATTGTGGGTAAGCCGTAAGTGACAAGTGAAGACTTTTTACACGAGTAGTTAGCCCTGCGTCATAGATCTAGGCATGCAAAATTTGGGTGATGCAATGCAAGGCGAACATCTTCAAATTTGGATTTTAGTGGAGAGGATGGTAGGAAAAATATGCGTTTATTTATATTATTAACCGAAAACTGGCCGTATCTCGCAAACGGTGAGAGATAGGGCCAAGATTACTTCAAATGACTAATAGGAAGTCTATGAGATGAAAATCATCGATAGCCTATTGTTTGACTTTGAAGGTACGATATAACGCCTGGCGTATAGCGTCCCTGGAACTGTATTTATTTCAGGGTAATTGCTTTCTTTCAACGACCGGAAGTCGGACGCTGGCCTTCGGACATAGGCCGTGAAGTCGGCCTTCCCTAACGACAGCTGGGCTTCTTGTTTCTTGTATGAGTTTCAGGCCTCCAGTTTTTTTTGTATATTTTTTGACTATTATTTTTGCTAAATGATTGGCGGATAAAGTTGTGTATATTTCGGCACGTATCGCCAATATAATGTCGTGGCAACATATTGAACTGTTCTAGGTAGGCCTATAGCGATAGCTATTAGCGCCCGCTGGTGTGGTGACAGTTTGCATGTTGGACTGGGGTGGCTCGTATTGAATGATGGTCGGTGGGTGGGTGGTCGGTCGGTCGGTGCGTTAATCTGTTCTCGTCACAGGCGGTCACTCACTCACTCCGTCCATACAACAGTTTGCTTACTATCGATCTCATCTCATCTCGTCGTCATGAATGCCGGGGACCAGCTGTTGTCTCAGCCCGCCGGGACGTGGGCAATTGTGATGGGCGCGCTACTGCTGTATCTACGTTGTCCGCCACACGCTGAGTGTTTCATCACAACACATTCATCAGTGCAGAAACCAGCAAGACAAATGCTCGCGCGCGCGCTTCAGTTTTCAGGAGAAGAAATTGTCTCTGTATAGTCTGTAGCGGTTTGTCTTTGAGTAATGCGACATCGTGTGCAGCCAGCTCATTCATTCATCCACTGGTCTAAGCTTGAGCAGCTTGCTGCCAGGCTTCAACAGACTGTGTATAAAATGAGCGTCGTCATTGTAGCATCTTGTTAGTTGTTCATAGCAGCTCTTTGTAAAAGGTTGCGCAGTGCGTTAGTTCTTTGCTGTAGCTCTTCTATAACTTGTCTTGCTCTCCTGTCGTCAGTCTCACTCGTCGTATTCGCTAGTAGCTGAACAAGTAAGTTAAAATATTGTTCTTAACGCTCGCAGTTGTCACGTGGCTTACTTAGGCCTTAGAACTTTTTTTAAAACTACCAGCTTTGTAGGGACTTCGCTGCGACATTGCTGCTACAGTTATCGCTACAGTTAGTTGAACACAACTTTCAGCCTTCAAATCGTTACTATACGGTACATGTTTCTATGAGGGCTAACTGTGACTTAAATTTTAGTGTCATAAATACATAATTCGGCGTGTAATTCTTGCTGACGATTTTTGGGAGAACTCCGCATGTTTGAAATTCGATAGGCGTAGCCTACACACCGGTACGCGATAATACGCCTTATGTGTAGGCCTACTTAGTTCGTTAGGCTACTGTGCACTAGACAAGTAGAAAAGCGTCACTATTTATGGGCCTGTTAGTCGAAGTGGGCAAAAATGGCGATAAATGCCCAACAGAAAAGAAGAACAAATGCAGCAGATGATAGCATGTAACGAACGATGTAGTCTAAGCTGCGATTGAAAGTGAACGGGAGTAGCGAGTGAGCGGATGGATGAATTGACGCAGACAGCAGTCGTGTGTGATGCTCGTCGTCTGAAGTAATTCTGTGTGACAGTCGCCGGTTCAACTGATCTGATTTGCTCCAGCTCGTCTCCTCCGCCTGACGACGTTCATTTGCCGACCAATATCGTAGTCCTCTGCGCGCGCACGTGCGACAACCGTGACGCCAGAAAAACTGCACCACGTTCTCGCAATTACTGACCACTATAAAGTGCCTGGTGTGTCCTAATGTAAAATGAAACTTTATTTCCAATAAATAAAAGTCAAAATTTATTTATCAAGAACATGCATTACAAAGCACATCAAGAAGAGAATAATTCTGACTAGCATATGCCGTTTGATAATACATGTAGACCTAAATGTTTATACGGGGCCTACGTACAAACACGTGTAAAGATATACACAGTTAGTCTATACGTCTAAGCTACACGTACACGAATAATTTCCATAAATTTACATAAATGTTTCTTGAAACGCGTTTTATATAGCAATAGCGATATCTTTTTCGATGCTGCAGATGCGCGCGTCTGCATTTACGCTAGTTAATCGTCAATTAAAAGTAAATACCAGAACAAGAGGAGAAAAATTTGGTTTGTTTTTGTTTGTTATGTTTTCTTTGTTTTTGACTGTATACTTGTATAAACAAAAAAGCTGGTCAATTTCGGCGATTTAAACTGTTTTATACTACGTAACTAAACATTTGCACATTTGATGATTTTGCGGCATCCACAAAATATCGAGGTAATTTAGCAAGTTCAGGTATCGAAACGGTTTCAAGGTTCAATTCACGTGTTGCGAAAAACACCGACCCTGGCTGACGATTGAGTGCATTTTGTGGCCGATAACAAATTGCGCGGGTGCATAAAATGAAATGATATGACAACGAACGACGTGGCGACGAGTCGCCGTTCAGGAAACGCGTGCAGCATTTCGTGGGAATGCGTCGTCGGTCGTCGATCGGCGGTATGTATTAATTGCGTTCGTGCGTGTGGCACCGACGCGATATCTTGTGCGGCGGCGACTTCCGGCGCGTTTCCGTGAGACCGGAAATGCAATGGCGCCCGACGCACTGAGTTAGTAAGTCGAACAGGTGCGTTGGTTGCGTTGAAGTCGCCGAGGTAACGACGTTTTGACGTAAAATGCCGGACATGAAATTTAGGCCTACGGACATAAAATCGGCGGATATCGTTTGAAAATAAAGAACATAGATGTATGTAATAAATTTCATCGTTCTGTTGGGCTGAACAGAGTCGGCCTAATTGGCGTGGAATTTGCGTCGCACAACGAACTTGGTTAAAATATTTTCACTAAACAGTACTCTGTACTCACCCACATACTCTGCGTGCGTTTTTCTTCTGACTTGGACGACGATGAAAGACACAGCGATCGTCGTTATAAAGTCGAATCGTTTTGACTTTACACAAGCCGGTTAATTACGTCAATTGAGTTTTGATTTTAAATATTCTTTACATTCGAGTAGAAAACTGACACAGAGAAGCAATGCTAAATCAAAGTTTACTCAATCTAGGGTTATACAGCCACTTGAAACACGTCTTGCATGTTCATGTCCGTCAATTTCATGCCTGGACATTTTGGTGGTCCGTCATTTTCGTCTCCGTCATTTTCAGCGCCCCGTAACGACAACGCACCGCAGTGGCAACGACTTACTGTTATGGGGTGTTTACACGATCGAGCAAACATCGAGCTGGCGCAAGCAGGCCTATTGGAACCCCGCCCCTAGCTTAAATGTAGGCCTAGGCTTAGGCTGCTAGCCCACAGCTGATCACGTGTTATACAGGCCTTCTAATTACAACCCGCCCGCCCTCCTAATTAGCATGCTAATTACCATAGAACGTCGAACTAGCTGCTCGATGTTTGCTCGATCGTGTAAACATCCCATTATTCAATAACAGTGCAGACGCAGACTCACTGGCAATGCCAATTACTGCTCTTCTAGCTCTTCTGCAGTATAATACACGTCATTCGTTTCTTGGCATTGTTGTACAATGCTAGGTAAGCGATCTGGTGTCTTGGCGGAGTTTATGGTGAAAACAGTTAAAACGACCACGAACAGTTAAACGTTTGTTTGTCGATATTTTAGCCACACATGCGCATTACGTTTAGTTGCCAGTAATATTTGATTTCTAAAAGAAAGTGAAATATGCTGAACGGTTGGCACAATCTCAAAGGCTGAACGTTTTTGCCGGACGGCGTCATGCAAGCGCGGCCACATATAGGCTATTGCAGCAACATTGTCCGTCTGTCCGTTTATTCGTCTGTCTGTCCGTCGCAGTCGTGCACCGCTGAGATTCGTCGCCAATTTATCACCGTCTGATATTTCCAATTTTTTATTTTTTAAGCAACACACGCAGCGAATTTTTTTTTACATTTTAACTGAAATGACGCAGTGGATTTCGTCAAACGTCTGTCATGGCCACAGAAATAAAATGACAGTTGCTGCTGATGTGAAGCGGCATTAGTCACTGTAAAGCGTCGATATCAGAGCTGCAGTAGTTTCTGTGAATTACCTGCCAGTCAAACTCCTCTGTCCTATTATAGGATCGCTCCCCAGCCGGCCGACAATTTATCGGCATAAATTAGCCCCGCCTGGCGGCCGCTCTGGCGAGACGATTTTTTACCGATAAATCGTCGGCCGGGGGGAACTTTTTTGGCGAGGGGGGCGATCCTATAATCGGCAAACTTTTTATGAGACCGGCAGGTAAGCATATTAAATCCGTGATTATCTCTCCCCAGCGGATTTTTCATTGGGGAGACATTTAATGTGACGCCGGGCGTCGCTTCTGTCATCGATACCGTTCTCGAGACCGTATCATACCGACCGGCGCTAAACGCAGCTAACGGCGCCGATGTTATCGTCGATCAGAGGATCACTGGACCGTGACCAATTCCAGTCCCACCTTGATGTGCTCAAAGTGCTCCTGCCGCCGCCGCCGCTGCCATCGAGTCAGCTTTCACGGCTAATGGCTGGGCTGGGCAACTGGACGTGACGCCGCCAAACACAATGTGATGATGCAGCGACCGAGCCACGCGAGGCAATAAGTGTGCGTTTGATGTCAACTGCATTTTACTGTCGCCCCTCGCACCATCCGCTGTCATGGTGTCATATTTATCACTCATTAACGATGATGTGATAGCTATTTACGCAGTTACGCAGAATAATTCAATGATATGTATTACACAAAGAGTTAAATGTATAGACCTACAGGTGAATGTAGTCATGCTATATAGGCAACTTTAACTGACTGATCTACTGACTAATAATTTATTTATTTGTTATTTATTTGTTGAACATTTTTGAGGACGGTGTGTATGCCGCTGCTGAAGAAAGTAAAAACTTTGAAAGAAAACTGAAAACTGCACCAATATGTTGAGGGTTCAGTAAAAATTTTGGGGACGAGCGGCAACCGAAAGCACGAGAATTCTTTTACGTCTTACATGGGAGACAGTCACGGTGTCGCGATCAGTGATTATAATTACGCGAGATGTTTACCTGGTGCCACAGTGCACCACGTGCACCTGACAAGACATGGCGCAGCACGCAGCGACCGGACTGGCTGCTTTGTGTAGTTCGTAGTTACCCGGAAGTCAGTCAACTCTCGCGGCGCGAGCGCTCAACTCTCGCGAGAGATCGCGAGACAACGAGCAGGGCACGGCGCAGCGGAAATTGGTGGCGCGAGAAAGAACTGAGCTAAGCAGCAGTTGCAGCAGCTGCAAATAGCAGTAGCAGCAGCAGCAGCAAGCCGTTGGCGACTGGCAGTAGTCAATGAATAGTTGTCGTACTGGCGTTCGACGCAAGTCCAGCAACAACAGGACTTAGGCCTGCTAGGTTACTACACACGGCCATTCCAGTCGTCGGCAGTGGCCATCTTTGCCGCAAGTCTGAATACTAATGCAAACCATATATGCATGCGGGCATTTATATAGCTTTGAGCTTCATCAGGCTATCAGTTAAACTAGGATCGTTTCACATGCTAGACCGCAATTCACAGTGATTGGAATATTTTTTTTTATCTCCAAACACCCCAGTCCGAGCAGATGCTTTGATTGGTTCCAGGCCCGTCGAGAAGGTGGGGTAGGGGGTAAGCTACTCCGGGCCCCGCGACGTTTGGGAGGCCCCGCCGTCGATGTAGAAATATAAAGTACACAAGAGTGCACAATTTTGAAAAAAAAATTAAAAATTTTCTCCTTAGAGGGGACGTCGAAACTGTTTGAGGGCCCCGCGAGAATGTTTCCCGGGCCACGCTGTGGCTCTCGATTGGTCTAACTGGTTCTCGCCAAATGTGAAACTTCGCTGTTAAGCATGTCCCATTTTATCGAATTTATTGCAAGCAGTAACATTTAAGCTATTATTTAGCATGTTCACAAATAGGCCTACGTATGTTATGTGTAAGCCAAGTGGTGCGATATACCTGGCCGTCTGTAATGAGTAAATGTGAAAATGTGAATAAATGGAAAGCGACGCGGCTCAAAGTCCACTACTTCCATTTGTCGTACAGCACGTTGTACAATAAATCGGAGCAGGTGGAGTTTGGGTGTGGGATGGGATGTCGTGGCGGCGTCACGTCTGTCTGATCAATTGTCACGCTAGCTTCAATGAGCGCCAGACAGAATCACGCACAAAACGCACGCTGCATCGCAGTGTTTGTCAATACAATATCGACTCAAGGCACTGTCGACAACGTTATTCTTACTTCGCTCGCTCCCACTTATCTGATATTAGTGACGAATTCAGGGGGACGTCAGGAGGGCGGCTGCTTTTTTAGTGACTGAATGCATCTTAAAACAAGTGCAAGTTTTGCATGAAAATGCATCATTTTTTGCATAAAATTTTTAAACATTTTTTGAGGAGGGGCACAGCGGCCTTCCAGACTCCATCCCTTACTTTTCCTCCTCCCCTTTTTATTCCAAATTTCTGGATCTGCCGCTGTTTGATATCACCATCTTCAGTTCAGTATTATTATCATCATCAACATCAGCAGCAGCAGCAGCAGCAGCAGTGACAGCGACAATCTTAAAATCGTCATGTATTATTGTGCGACTGTCGCGACAGGCCGCATTACAGATCTTGCCCGTGCATCCGTCTGTTCGTCCGTCCGTTTATCTGACTACCACGTACAAGCTCCTAACTCGAAGACAGAAATCGTAGTAAAAAAACAAAATTTTTGTAAACGTTTCTCGGGACATGATTATAACCGGTGTGTGCCAATTTTTAGCTGAAAAAGTCGAATTCAAAAGGTTAAGTTATGGATGCGCAGCTCCGTCTGGATGGCCGCATTTATGTTGCCACTGGCCTGCATATTTTCTATGGTTATTCTGCTCATTGGCAGAACTGCCTGCTTTCCCCGGGTTCAGCCACAACACATCATCGGTGTTGAGCGTTACGGCCACGCAGAGTCTCTATTTGTGATGTATAGTCAGACAGTACAGGAGGACAGGCGAATAGACTGACGGATCAATGCTCTTGAGGAGAAACCGCAATCGCATCTGGTCTACAGTTCGATCCTTGCGGTCACAGAACAATAGCGCCACAACGCAAGCAGCGTTTTGTATTTACTGCCGTCTGTGTAACTGTCTGCTTCTCTGCGATGCGAAATTTTGCACGTCAAACCAAACATGATAGATTTTTTGTCTAATAAGTTTGGTAAACTTGATGCATTGTTCCATAATGCTTTATTGGTTTACATCTCAATTTGCTGAGGTTCCGCAACTACCAGCAGTTGGCGATTAAAACAGTGTTCAGTAACAGGAGACGAACATTTTCCCCGGGGTGTCAACCGCGGACGTTTCCCCCTAGGCCAGTAACAACGTGTTATCAGAATCAATGTTTTGTGTTTCTGTAAAGGTTAAACTTACTATTCCGTTATTATGTGTTTGTGTGCATTCCGCCTGGAAAGGCCGACCCCGAAATGACCTATATTGTGTCGGGTGGGACGTTAAACCCTATACTCACTCACTCACTCAGAATCAGCGCCAAGCTTGAGCAGAAATTCTTTGCAACTCCAAAAGCAACTCCGCCTCTGAAGTCTCGTCGCCGTTGAGTATTTTTCAAACACGCGGAGTCTTAGTAGGCGCGACAATTAGCAGCAATTAGGGATGTAGGCCTACGCGCCCATGAGACGATTAAACTCGACTCGATACAGATTGAACCAGAAAAGTAGAAGTAGTTAACGAACATATTTTTACTTAGGCTACATGAAGAAAGCAAAATTTGACAGATTGCCGACACTTTCCTTGCTGTGGCAAATACTGCGCTTTGAGTGACACTTTAATATTGACGTCGCCGTCCGCAGCTGTTTCTTGAGAAGTTGAAACTTTAGACTTCTTGGGACTTGCGCTTTGTTTTACGTGTTATTCTAGCCTTTTGACATTTATATACTTTGTTAATAGCAATACAGGAGTAAGTGTATTCGATGCTTGCTGCATTCTTTCAGTATTTTGACATTGGTAGTTGTGCCAATATCTAACGCTCGATCCTCATGTAACAGTCTAGGGAGGGGGAAACGTCCGGGTATCGCAAAAACCGGGAGCGGGATCCGTCCGGGGAAACATGTCCAGGGGGAATGTCCTACACCCTCAGTAACACGCCCTGATATTTGCAGACTTTATGTATAGTTTCATAACCAATACAGACCACAGAAGTCGCTAATAGTTGTAAGATCAAATGTGCTGAGTGATATAGTCGAATTTGGGCGTGTATTACTTATGCACACAGCTAGGCCTATTTAATTGTATTCCGCATGCATTAAAACTTGACCTGTACAGCTTTTTTGCGCAGCGTATCAACAAAGACACATTTTGCAAATCAGTAATGTTTTACGCCACTTTAGGTGAAAACTGTGGAAATTGTACATAAGACCCTAAGAGAATTTTATAATAAGTTGTCTAATAAATTGTTATTTGTAATTTTTCTGTGGCTTATAATTTTACTCTGTAACTGTCGTCTTTAAAAGTGTGTGTTTATTGTACTTTTTAATTTCCCGGACTCGTGTTTTGCGCCCTCATAACAAAATAAATGTACAAAACATCAGTTTATACACTTGTTAACGGCAACATTTAAGGACTTGCACATCGAAAACAGCAAAAATTACAAAAGGTGATATT
>Ga0209367_1002709_pt1 | contig 23625 bp, 23 predicted proteins | sample WorMetLIZISLAND2_FD_187412 | JGI IMG/M metagenome (GOLD analysis project Ga0209367, IMG submission 187412) | Marine gutless worms symbiont microbial communities from Max Planck institute for Marine Microbiology, Germany - Olavius geniculatus... ... | reverse complement strand
TGTGACGTTAGAAAATTGTAACATTTCTTGTGTGATTTGCTGTAATTTCAGACTGGATTACAGTGTCTGATGATGATGATGATGATGATGATCATAATAATAATAATAATAATAATAATAATAATAATAGCAGGGCTGATAAAGACTCAACGGTTGATGGCGAAGGTAAATATTTATTTTTACTATAGTTTTAATTGTAATAAAATAAACTTTTGCAGCGATGTCAGTTGGGGATATTTGATTTCTGCTTGTTTTGCTATCAACATAGTTACTCTATGGCAGGATGAGCTAATCCTATGATGAGTGACTCGGTATGTGACCAATTGCCTAGGTCAACTCAGCCTTCCATCCCTTCTCAGTAGATAATTCGAGCACCAGCCTATGTGACTGGGGTTAAGGTGATGTGTGTTCACCTGTTTCGGGTGGTGGGTAACAGTGTGTGATCCCATATGTCAGGTGACGCTCCATAGCTCTGAGATTAATTTTCCATTAAGAGTTACATCAATGTTTATCAAGTGATTGCTAGTTGGTCAACTTTCTATGCAAACTAGAAATTAGAAAAATGTATTTTGTTTCCTTTAATAGTTTTCAGTAACGTTTTTATCTGCTGTTAAATATGATGTTGCTGCATTGATTATTGACTTCATCCATTCCATAGAATTCCTTTATTTCTTGCTTTTTCACCAAATCTAGAACACAGGCAAAACGACCAGGAAGAGGATGATAAGAAAGATGGATCGACCGTAAGCAGTGAACGTAGGCTAAATATTTTTACTATAGACGTAATTGTGATAAAATAAACTTTTACATGATGTTGACTTGTTGACAGCTGATTTAATTGATTTCTGTCACTCTCCAGTGCTACTAAGTGATCATAATTTAAAGCGGATAATTTGTTTGTTTGGGATTTATGATGCTATGTGGCTTGGTAATATCCCATTTGTTTATCTACTCCTCTACCACATCGAAATTATTTGTTCTAAAACAACAAAAATTAACAAAATTGGTTGCGCTTCCAGGATGCCGCTGAGACCAAGAAAAATAAAACCGAGGAATAGGCAACCGAGGCAGCCTAAAGTTAAGCCAAGAGAATTACAAATGCCACTGCCTGGAAAAAAATGCGGTGGCTTTACAGCACTTTGTGGATGTTGCAGGCTCAACTATTTTACCCCCATGGCATTGTCCAATGACCTAAATTCTAAGAGGGCTCATAAGCTCCAAACTTCTACTACAACTAAACTTTTTTCTTCTTCTCCTACTAACAGCATCCGTCCACTCTCCTTTTCAGTTTCTCCGATTTCAGTTTCGGTTTCAGTTGGCCCATTTTCATTTACCTTTTCTCAACCTGTGTCTTCCTCCGTAAACACTACTCCTCTTCCCATCCGGTCTGGGATGGAGGGGTCCCGTACTGTGACACCGGGACCTCAGTACGTCCAGTCGAACCTCTGCCAGTCGCGAGAGCTCTTCTCTTCTTCTCTGCTGCATCAAAACTTTTCTCCAATTCATGTTTCTATCTCTATTGCTGTTGTTCCTTCCGACCCAATTCCTTTCACCTATGATTCATCCTCCAACATTCTTTTTCCGTTCAGAATGCACTGTCCCGGCGACTTTGCCTATCTCCTTTATCTTTCCACGGCCCACTCCTTCAACCTTTTAACCACCGAGCAACAGCAAATTTTTTCCGCCACAGGTGCGTCCTTCCAGGCCCAACTTGCCGCTAACTAACTGGAGTTCCCGGATGCTTGGGCCGCACCCATCTCCTCTCTACTCCTTCGCTTTCCGTCTATCTTCATGTTTCTCGCTCTTTCCAGTCGCAATACCTCCAGTAGTTTTGTTTAAGTTGTAGTAATGTTTATTTTTCTTCATTTTTGATTTATTTTTGTCAATTTTTGTTCTGCATAATTCTTTTCTTAATTAATTCTTTGATTTCTGTCCTTATAGTTAAGTATTTATTTCAGTTGCTGGGCTGCAGTAGAAGTTCCCTATTTTACGATTCATCTCCCAAGCAATACTATTATTATAACGAGTAAATAAAATCGATGTGCCAATTTTGTTATAACGATATCAGCAAATAAGGTAACTTGACTACAACTTTGTTGCAAAATACATTTGTAAAATACATGAAACTAAATATCAAGGTTATTTTCTCAACTCCCTCAAGTTCTGAAACAAAATACTTTGAGAACACATACATTCATTTTTTTCTTTTTGATCGCATTCATACTTCATAGTATCACCCTTGCCCGCAACACCAAGTTCTAGGTCATCTGTTCTGACTTTCAATATTTTTTGGGAAAGACAGTCTTCCAATGTTGGAAAATTGCAAATTTCCGCCTATCCTAGTTGTTTTAGAGAAGATTCAGAAGAAGCTGATCATGCATTACCTCAGCAAGAACCAGTGCCAGGACCAAATACCAGTTTCTGTGCAGGTGCACAGAATACTTGTCAGAAGTGTGCCCAGGTCACATCAGATGTTGTTGGCGCTTATTTTGACAACTTTGAAGTGACTCTTGCTGGTATTCCACCAAGTAACATTATCAACTTTGATGAGACGAACCTCACAGATGATCCTGGACAAAAAATGTTTGTACCGAAGAGGCTGTAAGTACCCAGAAAGGGTGCTGAACAGTACAAAGGCTTCAAGTTCGATAATGTTTGCGGGAACAGTTTCTGGTGACTTGTTGCACCCGTACGTCGTCTACAAGGCAGAGCACCTGCATGACCGGTGGATTCAAGGTGGACCAGTGTACTCTCTGCTCTTCCGTCTTGTCATCACGCTCACGCAGTAGTCTTCGTCGGCATTGTCAAACTGTACATCGAGTTGACATGGCAGGCAATCATATCTCTTCAGAGGAGCTCGAGAAGCACAAGCGTCTGATGGCAGCTGTGGTGACCGGACCTTCTGCCTGGTCGAGTTTGCTTTTTAGCAACAGCAAGGCTGAAGAGTCTGAAACTGCTACTGTTGTTGTTCCGGTTCAGGCAGCTCTCGCTGTTCCTGTCCAGACAGCTCCTGTCGTCGCTGTCCAGGAAGCCCCTGTTGCTCGATCGGCTCCCGTCTACGAGAACATTTCCGACGCAGAGCTGGACATTGTCATTGAGGTCTCATCCGACTCGTAGTGGGACACAGTAGAGCCGGATGACCCGCAGGACCGCCAGTCGACGGCTATTGGTCCAGTTGGACCTGTGGCGACAGCTGCGCTGGCATCGGTTCAAAGCTCCCAGGATAGAACCTCCGCAAAGCTGCACTCCGAATCAGTAACAGCAATATGTACTGCACCGGTTATTGAGTAAATACAACCGCCATTATTATACGCCATGATAATCGTACGTAAACAAGGAAAGCAAATTTGACACCACATAACACACGAAATTCACGAATAAAGTGACCTACATTGGTTTTATGCAAAGTCAGTACCTGCAGCTGCATCCCCATTGATGCAGTCACCACCTAGCGAGTCATCTAAGTCTGTGTCAGATGTCTCAGGAACTTCTTCCCACCACGTCAGAAATCCGAGGTCTCATCTGATTTACTCGGATGTTGAACTGGACACGGATGTGGAAACCCCAGAGCCTGCTGCTAAGGCTCCCGAGCCAGTTGTTCAGTCCACGCAGCCAACGGCTTTACCACCGAGCCCAGTGAAATCATCTCCGGTGCAGCAGTCAGCTCCAGCGATTGTCACCACTCTTACAAAGGTTATCTCCACACCTCCCAAGGCTGTCTCCACTCCACTAAAGCCATCTGAGGATGTGGCTATGGAAACAGCAGAACTTCATGTAGCCTCACCTGTGAAGTCACCTGTTCAGGATTCGCAAGCAACCGTGACAGTGACACCGCGAAGCCAAAAGTCTGTAACAAAGTACACAGGTTCCACCAAGAAACGGAGTCATCTAGTCGTGCTGTCCGTCATTCTGTGTGTGTACAGGATGGCTCATGCTAACCTTCGTACTTTTACTAAGCATGTCCTGACGCTGTATGAATACACTTTCGACGGTATGCACGTTCCTACAGGTGCTTCTTCGCCACCCTGATCAACGACGTCCGCCGCACCACCAATGTCAACTGTCAGCTCTGACCGTCCGACACTTCCAAGACGAGCCAATGGAATCTGAGGGTGGGTTGGAGACAGCCACGCTGAGACCAACTGTGTCGAGTGACTGGATGGCCGACGTTATTGCTGCAGTGGCGCATTCAGGTCGGCAGTAAGGCGCTGAGGCACCAAGTCTTGAGGAGCCCGAACCGTCGGCGGCCAACGTTGCTAACGATCGATCCGACGCAGGGTCGTGTACCCACACGACCGGCAGTTCCTCATGCAGGTCCGCGGTCCTCACGGATGATGCAAGTTGCCCGACAGTTAGCTGCGACGTCGCCGCCACCCATCCCAACAGCCAAGCGCACCGAACGAACCGATGGAGCAGGGAGATGGACTGGAGACTGTGACGGTGAGGCCGACTTTGTCGAGCGATCGAATGGGAGCCATTATCGCCGCTGTAGCACACCCAGACGAACGAAAGTGTCGCGACACCCGGCTTAGGCAAACCAGGATTACTGTCAGCAACAACTTCAGCGGTGATCGATCCGACACAGGGTCGAGTGCCTACCCTACCTGTCTGACGGTACCTCACGCTTGACCCCGATCACCACGCTTGACACAGGTCGCAAGACAACTGGCTGCAACATCGCCGCCACCGGGGTGAGTGAGAGAGTAGTTTCTTAATGGCACATCAGCACAAAATAGGCCATTCAGTGCCATACATTGACACCATTTGCCAACAGCACGTTCAGTAACTGCATGACTCAAGCGGCCCACTCGCTGTTGATGTATCATTTCAGTTTGTCGACTTACCAGTACAGTTTTAAAACAAAGACGAAACAACAGATTTTCAGTGATTTTGTGGTTTCAGTAATTTTCTGAGCTGACGCATGCACTACCCAGTATGAATTCATTGTTGTCAATGGTCAAACTACGACTTCTGCATTTCACAAGGTAGTGTAGCGACAACCTTAGAGCGAGGTGGCCAAAACTAAAGACGCATGCGTCAAGTTTCTTTCTAATATTGCCTGCCAAAATTTATTAAAATCGGCCAATGTTTCACGGAGCTATTCAAAAAATAAAACTGGCATGTTTTTATGGACCGCAGTGTCGAGGGTGATACTTTTTTGCACAGTTCAATTTCCAGCGGCAATAACAAAAAATATTTAACTGCTGTATTCAAATATTAATTTTAGTCACGTAAGAAATTTCTTTCGGAACATTTTGCTAAAACCACATGATTCTATGACGTACGGTTGCAAAATTATGGTGTCATTAACTTTGAGCAGTTTTTTTTGGACCACCCTGTATATATCAGTTACTCATACATCTATCATGCAGTTAATATATAGGCGTACTTACACTGCTTGACGACAAGTCTTTGGCATTGCTGAGGTAGCTGCAGCCACTAGAGTTGGTAGACAGGTCTTCAGTCGGGTTGTGCTGGTCCCAGCTGAAACTGTAAACAGACTGTGAGCCAGCAAACAGCTCATCAGCGTCCCTCGGCCGTTTGACAAAGTCTCTGACCTGCTGGCTAATCACATGGGAGACAACTTTGTCAAAAGCTCGACGAGCAGCTACACCGCGTGACAGTAACATGCAGAAAACCCTTTCGTAATGGCTCAATGTCAGCTGCGAGACAACAGATGCATATGAAAACTTCACATGGCTTATATGTCGTCTACTCACTGAGACCTTTCGATACTTGTTGTGCGGCGTGGAATGTAAAAGACACAGTACTTGTTGTAGTAATAGTTGTCTTACCAGGCAGTGGTTTGTAATGTTGTAAAACAAACAGAATGTTGTCGTCAGAAACTGGTACACACACGCCACCATAGTCGCCAATCAAAGAATAACATGCTGCTGTGGGCAAACGCCTATGCCGCTAAAAACCGCGTTTCCTGTGGTAAGACAGCAACATCAACTGCTACAGTGAAAGCTGTTGACATCCCGGTCACAGCTTTTCTTACGTCCACAGAAGACTATGACTGTCTGAAGGAACGTATGTCGGTCGTCATTTCACGAATATTGGCCAATTATGTGCCGTTCTTTCGCCAGCAGTCACAAGTCTATCATGTGCCGCACTTATATTCGGTTGAGAGTGCACAGAAAAGTGAACTGGTATGTAATAGAAGTGTATTACACATTAGTTTTTGTTTGCACTATCTAAGTAATACTGACTGCCTTCAGTCTTTTCAGTCATGAGGAATTATTCCAGGAATTATTCATGCGAATGATAGTTAGACAGTAATGCTTGGATAATCGTTAATTTTTAACTCATTAACTGTTAGTACCGGTATTTTTAGTTTGTTGCCAAGTTTATTTTCAGCCATGCATGAGTGAGTAAGTAGCTTCTGGTTAATGAAGTTAGTGGTTAATGGTTGCATAAACGAAACTTGCATCCAACTTTTACATTTGTATTCCTGAAACTGACTTAGTTACGCTCACTTACACTCTTTGTAGTTTATTGGGGTTGAACCCAATATCGCAACTCGTTCATTTCAAGGAGTTTTGGAATTTGATGTCAAGGGAAGCAGACAACATTCAGACTTCAGCTTTTCACGTGTATTGAGAATTTTGTGGAATTTTCATTTTGAGTGCGAAGTATTGGTTGAGTTGACATGAAATTACCTATTTAGATTTTCTACAGTGTTAGATTAAATGCTATGCAGGTCAACATTGGTATCATTGATGCCAACCCTCGCTCGACCGCTAAAGTTGTCACTATCTTGGCCAAGCTGCACGAATATATACCGAAACTCTCAGTCAACAATCTACTCACGGTGCCAGTGCAGAGTGACTGTCTGTCAGTCGAGCGTATGGCCGATGCTAAACGAGCTCGTTCTGCTGACTTAACCAGTTATGATCAACTGGAAGGTGCTGAGCCAGTCCTGCAGGAATTCCATCACGCGCACTCACTCTCCAAGTATGTTACTTTACATTTGTAATCAGCCTGATAAAGACATGTCAAATGTGTCATGACGAATTGGGAGGAATATTAACAGTTTAGTGTTAAACTTTACCAAATGAAGGATGAATGATGTGCACAAAATCATTAATAATTATTAATGGCTATTACAATTTTCATGTGAGAAGTATCATTTTAGCGTTAATTGCAAATGTCAACAAGTGACAGTGTCACATCAATGTAATCATATTATGATTTTTTGTGATGGATGCAAGTGGAATTCTATGTGTGCAGAACAAAAGTAAATGTAATAATTGCACCCCACTGTGGTCAGCCACCTTGTCGTGGTGGTGGGGCTTTGCACCAATAACCCAAAAGATTTCTAAAATCTGGAGGCGAGAAGCTAACTAAGAGCTGACCAAACCCGTGAGAGCAGATTTGCTACACGTTGCCAGTGCTTTTGTGCTGGTTCGGCTTCTGCCCACCCCGAAGGTAAGGTAAGGTAAGATAAGGTAATAATTGCAAGTTGTTTATCGGCAGAGAACGATATCGGCGTTGGGATTTTTTGTATATCCAGTATTCACTAGCATTGAGTAGTATTGGGTACTGGTTGATAGTCCTGTGCATGTGTGGGTGACGGTATATAACCAGGTGAGGCGTAGTGACCGTGATGATTCCCTCTTCCCATCACATTGTCACTCACGACCTCCAGATGATCAGATGCCACTGAAATATTGAAGCAGGATGCTGATAATGATATGGGTAAAGGTATCGGCAGGACGCAGCAGTATTTGATATTTGGTATTGGATGGTTTTCTTGGTATCTTTCTAAGTCTACTTGTGTGTTTCGTGTGCTGTGCATTCTTGTGCAGGATACGTTCAATAAGCTATTCACTGTCAAGAGTCTTGCGACAGAGCAACTTTCTCCCAGCTGAAAAATGACTTTAACCACAGGAGTGTCACAAGCACGGTAACCGACTGCTTCAACCACGCTGAGAACTTTATCAGGTTCATGACGGAAGCGCACGTTGTTTACCGAGCCCTCGACATAGCCGGCATGAAAACTGTGGACAGCGAGCCAGTGCAGCAGCTTGTGTCTGATGAACAGAAGGTGAAGTTCGTGACTGACATTGTATCACAGCTGGTCAGTGAAGCCTGGTTACTACCAGCCATGCTTGATGTGAGAGCCGTTGCTGAGTGTGTCTGTGAAGAAAAATTTGACAGCTGGTGCATATGTGGAGAAGGTAATAGGTGTGCTTTGTTATTTCATACAGTTCCCTTGGTCGAAGGAAATGACTTGAGACTGTAATTATCTTCATCAGCATTAGCTTCATACAAGTTTTTATTTTTTTACAGCTTTAAATAGCTTTAGTTTCTGACAATAGTTCTTTTTATCTGATCACCATTCTGCAAGTATTAGTAGGTCTGTGCAAATTAACAATAATTGATTAACTGTCGAAAATTGCTGGTTAATTATTTTTGGATCAAATAAACCAAAGTGATTGAAATTATTTTGTTAATCAAAACGAAATTATTTGGAGGTTAATACCTTAAAGAGACTGCTGCTATTGCTATTCTCTGTGCTGACATGCACGTGCAGTTAAAAAACTGCTCACTTACACATTTCAGTGCCTTACAGTGTTAGCTGCCGTGTGTGTTTCAGATTGCTCGAGTGACGAGATCACGTTGCGCTGCAGCAACTCGGAGTGTGCACTGGGAACGTGGTACCATCCGTCATGCCATTGCCACCTACAGAGTTGGTCAGCCATGAAACTACATAGATAGCAGTGATAAAAGAATACGATGAAGATCCGCATTCGATGACACTGCAGCACAGCGTCCAGATGGCAGCGACTGTGCTCAAGAGAAGTATGCAGAACCGCAATGAAGCCGACGATAACCAATGCTGCAAGACTTGCTTTGTCACTGAACAGCTGAACAGAACATTGAACAGAAATCAACGAATGCGGCTGCTTTCATCTGAGATCTCACGTGCAATCCGACCCACTCCAATAACCCCATGCCGGCACATTGACATGTTGGTACTGTTGGTAAAACCGCACTATCCATATCAAAGATGAAAGACAAACGAGGACTTCAGTGTATAATGCTAGGGAATACTTGGCTACACCGATCTCGGACGACGCGATCAAGGTGCTGCAGTGGTGGCTGGCGCACGCCCGTAGCTTCCCGTCAACCGCAGCTGTGATGTGACAGTAGGCTACCTGTCAATACCGGCGACGTCGGCACAGTCAGAGCGCCAGTTCTCAGCAGCTAGATGGCTGATCACCAAGCTGCATTCACGCTTGGATCCGGAACGCGTCAACATGCTTATCTTTTTAATTCTTATACAAGAATATGCTGTAAGTGTAGCTTAGACGCTGTCTACGCGTTAGGGATCTTCCATCCGAAAAGTCGAAAACGTACTTTAGACTTTGTGCTTGCCTAACTGAACTGAACTGTTTTTTTTATTTATCAATGACGATAATAGAGTTTACTGTAAAACGTTTTCTGATAAGATTTAATGCGTCTTCATCACTTTTATTGCATCTGTAGTCTATAATAGCTTTGCGACCATTGTCTAACCTGATAGGCCATTTGATCGATGCATGAAGACAACAGCAGGCATGAATATCACCATGCTTGTTGTAGGTTCAGATGATGAATCGGATGCTGGAAGCCAATCTCCAGTTCCTCGTGGGCAGATTGCACCAGCGATATCCAGTGACATTCAGCCGTGCTACGAGTCTCCAGTACCGGATGGACAGACGAACATGCTGGAGTACCAGTTTCCAGTTCCGGATGGTCAGATGAACTACTTGGAGCCAAACAATGCAGCCTACAGCTACAGGTGTTTATGGACTCAGCAGGGCAGAACCCCCATGAGGACGACAAGCAGGCCAAGATGACCAATATGAAATTTGGCCGCATTTGTAGGCAGCAGTACGTTACAGTATTTAACCAAACACGACAGGTGATGCGGTCGTCGACGGCCGTTTAGCCACCGTCACCAACCCAAATAATAATTGCACATGGACATCCTCGGAAAAGATACGTTTTTAATTTTCCTTAGCAAAGTGTTTAAAGAATTGAATTAGCTAAGTAAATGGTCAAACGATAACTTTAATCAATGCGTTTTTCTTTTCTTCTACTTTATTTCCTATAATGCACTTATCCTTGGAGTTGAATAATGTCGTGCATATAAAGCCTATGCTATAATATAGGCCTAAAATGCAAATATGTCAAAATAACTAACAATAAAGATAATTCAACAGCGTTAATTTATGCAAAAAGTAGACGCATAGAAACGCATTTTCAAACAAAATATTTCAAAATATTTCATGGTGAGTATTTCTATGACATTGTCTAGCGAGATTTCACACGCTAGGTTATTTTTACTGGTCACCTGCGGAACCCTTGGCAAATGCTCGCTCCGCAGAACCCCAGTTGAAAATCACTGACTTAGGTGCTAGGTTAGTTTTTGGCACACGGTGCCATAGTCCTCTGCGAAGATGGATTTATTTATGAATTTTTGGTAAGGGATAATCGAAAGTGCACATGTGACTGATGGTACGCCAGGCTTATTGATAGTAGGTAAATGCGGTTGGATGAAATGTGACTTAGTAAGAAATTAGTTTTGACGCTCGCTATATGAGATAGAATTTAATAGTAAGTAAGTAAGTACGTGCATATTTAAAGTGCACAATGTCAGCCAGTGGCCGAATCTAAGGCACTTGGCTGAGCCGCTAGGGGGAGCAGTAGGCCTGCTGGAAGCAGTGAGTTTTAAGGAGGCGACGGAAAGTGTCTGCAGAGGTAGAACTACGGATGCTAGAGGGTAGTGAGTTCCAAACTGTGGGGGCTGCAATGCTAAAACCGCGAGAAGCAAAGGTTATGCGGACATATAAAGCCTATGCTATAATATAGGCCTGGTGACCAGTAAAAATATATATGACAGTTGGAGAAGGCTGAATAACTAAAATTCTGTTTCAGACGTACAAGGAAAATCAGGACAAAATGGGAAAGACAGGACGTGGTGGCGGTGGGCGCTTTCTTTATTATTAAACGATGGATGAACATTTGGGAGACAAAGCCTCTGTTCAGTCTCTTTCTAGTCAGCCTCTGCTGCAGCCAACAACATCTACTGCACAGTCAACATCTGCTGCATCTGTCTCTAGCCTGCCAACATCTACTGCGTCCGCTGCGTCTGGCTCTGATGGGCCTATTCTATTCAAAATGACATTTGCATGAGAGAACTAGCAAGGTCTGATTGCTTGAAGATTGCCCATGACAACAAGAATGTGGTTAACTGTTCCGTTACTCAGCATTCAATGTCACTGGTACACATTGTAATAGAAACTGGATGTGGAGACAAATAAATATAATTTTTCTACAACAGTGCTGTGGAATGACTATTTTATTGTCACAAAAAAATGCATAAAATAAATCACAGAATCATTGCATGAGACGGGTGAGATATGGCAAAGACTTGGGCCGAGTGGCTGGGGTCAGTGTGTTCAACTGCACACCGTAGGCTACACCATATGTGACGTGAACAGCAAAATTAGCAACCAAACTGTAAGAGTGAGTGAGTGAGTGAGTATTTTCTTAACAGCACATCAGCACAAAATACGCCATTCAGTGCCATACATGGTTAAAATTAGTTAAAATTAAGAGCAAAGTTAAAATACTTGTTAAGATCAAGGCTATTAAGCTAATGCAAAAACAACATTAAATATGATTGTAAAAGTCGATATCTTTAGCCAAAGCAATGACACTGCAAGACGCAACATTTTCAAAAACATCCTCGAGTGCGTCCACTCCAAAATATCACTGTGCGTGATTTTCGTTCGCTGCGAACTGGCTTAGAGACTGCATGCCTTAAGTATCCCAGGAGAGGCAAAATATAGCATACTGTAGCATACGTTAGGATACTGATCGTGCAGACCTTGGTTGACGGCTGAACGTTCTGATTGTTTTCATTGCTTATCGTATTAATAGTACTAATTACTGCAATTAAACGTACTACGAGTTCCGAAACGAACATTATAATCGATACACAAAAGTCTGTTGGTTCTAGCAGTGCTGGGACTGAAACTTTGGCACTTATCCGATAATGGATATGCTCTGTAAACGGTATTGCTGCAGTTGTGCTCTTTGATAATACATATACACTATAAACCATCCAAACAAAAATATTAATAACTGCAGGGGTTGACATTTGTTGACGTCCCGAATCACAATGAGAACGGTCATTCAAACGGTATTAGCCAGCGAACTCGCCCAAATGGCACCAAGCACAGCTAGTATTAAAGGTCCATGGCCATGGTCAAACTCACTCGCACAATTTCTGTAGATTTAAATTAAACATTTAACCTTGCATATATAATATGTCGATTTGAGCTTCATAAATATATAAAAAAATAAATATATAAAATTAATGCGTGAATTCAAACGAAATGCGGCATTACGTTACGATATGCGAAATATTCTAATTTATCAGTGCCTGCGGTGACGTCATGACCCTAGCCCATATAGATCATAAATATTAATGGCCTAGCCGACGACGTCATCATTCACACATTCGGTCGATTTTGTCGGGCAACTCAACCACGCCCACAAAAGTCGGCCGACTTTGTTGTTCGTCTGACATCCCCTATAGATGTACCCAAATTAAGGTTGCAACATTGGTTATGAATTCGAACCTAGTGCTGCCAGGCTTGACTGGCCGACTGGTATGAAGGCGTGATACCTTGGCATTGTACCTTGCCAAGGTTGATCTCATCAGTTGTTAGCTGCCGTGATCACGGCTGCCATAGGCAGCCTCTTACGTGATCATAGGCAATCGGCGGTTGCGATCACGGCCGCCGTGATCATAGCACCGGTCAAAATGAATTTGATTTGATAATGCTGTAAGTTGGAAAGAATTTTGGTGTAGATATGCAGTATATGAAATCCAATTTTTATTGCAGTTTCAACAGTGTGTTACATCGTATTTTTTAGATTTCAGAATGAACGCGTGTGGCCACACTGGGTGGCAATGTCAATGTCAATGCGTTTTAGTGAATTTTTTTCGCAGTTTTGCACTGCGACACGCATTTCAAGAGTGAATTGCGCCAAAATGGCTGGAGATAGACCAAGACAACCTGTATATGAAACTTTTTAGTATGTCATGTAGATTTTAGCAGTCCAAGTCCAGACCCTTTAGATTCAAGGAGGCCTGCGCACATGTGTGTCAAAAGAGGGGTAAAAAGTGGTTGTTTATCCTCCGTTAGCTTGTTAAGCATATAAATGGTTGCAGATAGGCACAGCCATGCTGCTTATCATAACAAGCACTGACGACGAGCTTCTTATTGCTTGTTCCGTTAATGTTTGTGTGATTGATTATATTGACAGCAGTGTCAGCAAAGCGGAGCGCGTGCCTGCAGTTGTGGACAAAATCGACCTGCCACAGCGCGTTCCGATCAGTGAGTTGTTTTTTCTTAATATAGGCCTAAAGTATTAAATTTTCAACAAAAAAAACCAGGGCATGTATATATGATTATCGCTAAAACACCACCGTAACTTTAAAAATGATGACTGATTTCTTGTGTTAAAGATTATTTTCTGTCACACACAAAAATAATACTGACACCTAGCAAGTCATAACTGAGCAAGTTATAACTGATATTCAAAGTATCCGCCTTCCCTGTCCCTTTGAGCGTAGCGTGCTAAGACATGGATGTTATTCAACAGGCGGCACAGGCAGCGGGCATTCTTCCGTCATCCTCTACCGAATTTTATCAGAAACCGACCGAGAGGTGAACGCTCCGCCCGTCGACACAGCAGCAGCAGTGTCCCTATACCAATCCGCTGACTATACACCGACTCCTTTGGAAAAGCTAGCCACAGTACAGGAAGACGATGGCGTGTTAGAAATTGAAGCCGATGATGACGATGACGAGGGTTTCCTGTCCCCTCCACCGGCCACCAAAGAAATTGGGCAGTCAAAGATTGTCAAGGGTCAGCCTTATCGTCCTTGCTTCTCAGACCGTTTCAAGCACCGCTACCAGCCGTCATCGTACGGTCGTAATCGTTCTCCTCGCTGCCGTCAGGACTCCACGTTACTCACTGGGAGAGAACTTGACGATTATCTTCGTATCTATTTTTTAGTAATTTAATTTTTTATTACTGTTATTATTTTACTTCTCATGTATTTTTGTGTCTTGCTCATTATTCGCAGTGAATAAATGTGTAATAATGTGTAAATGCTTCCATTAGCAGTGCTAATCGTGTCCCATATGTGCGCACATGTGGTCTTGGAACATTTGCGTTTAACACGGTAAGGTGATGACGCAAATTACGTGAGGTGGAAAATGAGTGCACCTCGCATATATTTGGATCATTTGCCATCTTTCTGCCAAAGATTATCAAAATCGGTGGAAATTTGACGCAGTTCTGACAAAAACAAATCTGCTCAGTTTTTTTTGAGACACGGTGTAGTTTTGTCTTACATTATCAGACAAGCAAAACAGGTTCAGAAGTTCCTTGAAGACGACAGGCACAGCCGGATGAATTTGAATAAAAAAGACCACAAGAAGAAAGCACAGAAGAACGTGCTACTGTACACAAAGAAGGAGCTGAGCGGAGCGAATGAGTGAGTACTTTCTTAACGGCGCATCAGCACAAAATAGGCCATTTAGTGCCATAAATGGCTAAAATTAGTTAAAAGCAGTTAATATATGTATTAAAGGCAAAGTTAAGATACTTGACACATAGCCCGAATTACAGCTGCAATGATTTGCCACTGAGTTACACCGCGCTGCCACAGTTGGGATCCTGATCTGTTGGAATCGGTGCAGAAGACAGTAACAGTGTCACGTGAGGATGAGGACAGTCAGAAACAAGCACAGCAGCGGCACCATTTCAGCACCGCTGGTTTTTTGTACGACAGGCCACTGAAATTCGAAGCGTCTCCCTCCAGCTGCGCGCATTATGCCAGACGATTTTGCTGAGGTAGAACATGGTGTATTTGTGGTGAAAAGCAAAAGTGTGGCAGACGAGATGTACAACGACGTGGCGCAGCAGCTGGATTCTGCAGCAGCGGTGGAACGAGAGTAGAATCGTCGTACCCTGGAACGCATCATCGTTGCAGTTGAGTTCCAGGGAAGATTTGGTTTACCTCTGCGTGGTCACCACGACTTTGGAAATTTGCCGCTGCCCGAAGAAAACGGCGACATAGACTACACGCAGGGAAACTTAAGAGCTACCCTGCAGTTAATGGTCGACTGCATCTTTGCTTCTTATATGGCGGTGGATGTCTAGCACCATGTCCAGTGCATGAATTTCGGCAGTACAAATACTAGCATTGTCAGGAAAGCGTGCATAGATATACTGCGTCAATGCAGTAAAAAAAAGCTATAGGGGGCCTAATTAACGTTCCGTCCACAGGAAGTATCTAAGCCCGGCGCTTCAACCTAAACAGCTATAATCAGACTGGAGCACGGCGGTCTGACGCCATTGCCTATGCCCCGTAATTCAAGATTTTGCCTTTTTCTCTATTATTACATGACGCCTCAAGTTGTGTATCGTTACGAATTAAAAAAAAATGGGCCGTCCATGTTTTCTGTAACCACCGAAAGCGAAAACCACGTACATTTTATACGCTCTATATACTTGTCAGTTGTCACGCATATATGGTATGATTTGTGCTTGTTTCTATTGCCGTTTTTCTTCACCGTCTCCAAATGTGCCATCGAAATACTACTGGGCCTTGAAAAATGCTGTTCAATGTGTACAATCAGGATGCACACTGAATGATACAGAGGATGAAATATACTGGATGGAAGACGGACACATCATTGCCATCAGTCTGTTGTATGACACTGCCATGGTCACATTCAGCACTAAACTGAAGCAACAGCTGGCATTTAACGAGACAGGTATTGTTTCTTCAGTACCGGCAACTGCACAGAAGTTCAGCATGCCACTCACAGTTCCGAGATCATTTGTATCTCAGGCTGCGTCTCGTGCTTCGATGAACTGGTCTGATTCAGTGGCTTTGCGAATTCAGAGGCAGTATTCATTTCCGTATGTGTGGCCACATGGCCACAGGATGCTTCAGGCAGTGCGTCTGCTAAACAGCAGTCGGAACAATTGCAACAGCAGATGCATGATGCAGTCACTCACGAGAAAGGCTATTACTGTGACGTTGGTGGCTGCCCGTTTGGTCCTGTGAACAGTCTGCAAAGCGTCAAGATGCACAAAATAAAAGTTCACAAAACCACAGCAATGCAGAAACCTGGGCAGCCATCATCGGCTAAACAAAACTCAACAGCTAAGAGTACAAGCAGCGTGGCATATACTGAGCATACTTTTGTCGCCAAACACAACTCGAAAGGCTGGTTACTAGTGTGATATTGGAAACTGCACTTACAGACCTGTCAGGAAAAAACAAGCTCTCACATTGCACAAATACAAATGTCATCGTGGTGCACAGGCATCAGCAGATGTCGTGGCGTGTGATACAAACAAATCCGTGCCACAGTCAGAGCCCACCGACATATGTACATCTGCAAAAAGAGCTAGAATACAAAGAGGTGCAAATAATCTACAGGAGAAGCAAAAGCAGCTGTGCTAAGATTGTGGCAAGTACCTTGTTAACTTGGCGAATCATAAAAAGTGCTCAGCAAAAGTGGAAAAGAACACATCAATGTCTGAGCCAGTTTCTCATGTATCAATTGATCCATCAGTGACAGAAAAGCAACAGTGTCCTAGTTGTAATAAGTATTTCTTGAATCTGATCAATCATAAAAAGTGTCCAAAAAAACATTCAGAACCAACGCCACTGTCGCCAAGGAAATGTCGTGCGAAGCGTACAGCGTTCGAAATGAGTGATGACACTATGGGTACAGATACATTGCCTTCTGCATCTAATACAGTTGGTGATAGCAATACACAGCGGGGCAGTACATGCAAGAACCGCTTACTTGGCGAATCAGGCTCGCTAGTCGGTGAAATGAAGAAGGAGTTGAGAAAAGGACTGAAAAAGAATCCCCCTCAACATGATCCTTTGTACGACAAGCTGAAAAAATTTCACGACGATCTGAGGAGATCTGAGGAGTCTGGTTCGCTGGTGCAAAAGTTAAGGCTGAGGAAAACAGAGCAACTGAGGTGGTTAATCCAGGACTTTCTAAGAAAGTGGGCACGCCTGCCGCCCCTGTCCTCTCTCTGGTGCCGCCAATGTATGGTTACACATTATCGAGTGTGTAGCACTGATATGCAGCCAGGAAGGCAACCCTGGGTTGAGCAAAATTCCGAGAGAGATTCAGAAGGGCACATTGAACAGTTGTTTACGCGACTGTCTTGTTCTTGTATAAAGTTTTCGCTGTTTTACTAGACATACACGCAAGCACGTTTTTCTATTTGTGTTTCACCATTGTGATATATATAGTTGGGGGTGCTTTGATTCTATCGTATTATTATAAATAACATTTAGATACACTCATTAGGTTTTGATATCAACATGTGCAGAACAAACTAGCAATTTATATGGCATGTCATTTTGTCCATATAAACAAATGCAGTAGCATTTTAAGCAGAATAATATAGTGCACAGTTTTTTATGGCCAACTCTGTACAAGTACCTTGATATCAAAACAGGCATGGGCTTGAAGATCAGAGAGAACGGCATTTTGCTAAACGAGCTCATCAAGTCAGAAAATTGTCAAAGTCAGAAATTGCACAATAATAGCCCGATATATTTTGAACAGTAAGCCGCTTCGTTTAACTATAATATCCCTTCTGTTTATCTACTCCTCTACCACATCGAAATTATCTGTTCTAGAACAATTAAAAATAACAAAATTGGTTGCGCCTGCAGGATGCCACCGAGACCAAGAAAAATAAAACCGAGGAATATGGATCCATGACGACTGGAGTTCGGGATAACATGCCTAAAGTGCGGCAGCCTAAAGTTAAGCCAAGGAAATTACAAATGCCACCGCCTAGAAAAAAAGCGGTGGCTTCCCAGCACTTTGTGGATGTTGCGGGTTCAACTATTTTACCCCCTTGGCATTGTCCAATGACCTAAATTCTAAGGGGGCTCATAAGCCCCAAACTTCTACCATGATTAAACCTGTCTCTTCTTCTCCTACTAACAGCATCCGTCCACTCTCCTTTTCAGTTTCTCCGATTTCAGTTTCGGTTTCAGTTGGCCCATCTTCGTTTACCTTTTCTCAACCTGTGTCTTCCTCCGTAAACCCTACTCCTCTTCCCATCCCGTCTGGCATGGAGGCATCCCGTACTGTGATACCAGGACCTCGGTACGTCCAGTCGGCAGAGGCCAGTCACGAGAGCTCATCTTTTCTCTGCTGCATCAAAACTTCTCTCCATCTATGTTTCTTCAAAATTCTCCTTTCTTGTCGCAATACCCCACTTCAAACCTGGCCCTTCTTCTTATACAGTCACCATCCACACTATCTACTCCAGTTTCTATCTCTATTGCTGTTGCTCCTTCCAACCCAATTCCTTCCACCTATGATCCATCCTCCAAAATTTTTTCCCTTCAGAATGCATTGTCCCGGCGACTTTGCCTATCTTCTTTACCTTTCCACGGCCCACTCTTTCAACCTTTTAACCACCGAGCAACAGCAAATTTTTTCCGCCATGGGTGCGTCCTTCCGGGCCCAACTTGCCGCTAACTCCCTCGTTATAAAAGCTTATGCACCAGACTGACCAAACATCTATTTGCACCTGATCAACATCACCCCTGCCAAGACTGTCGACAAAGCCCTGGCACCAATCGTACAAGACATCAAATCTTCACAAGTCGCATGCCCAAAAACAATAATATATGGAAGAACTATCATCAATACAATTTCACATATCTATACCATGCTGATGCATGAGCTTGGCACCTCGGCTTAACTTACGTCTTATCCACAGATACGAAATAAGATCATCTCTAATGTGAAATACATATTCATTGCGTGTTTATTTTCGTTTGGTTTTTTTTGTTGCTTGTTATTTGTTTTTTCTTAATATATGTAAATATCTGCATTTTGTTCTTTTTTTATTTTCGGAGAGGTAATAAGAATTTCACAGAAGTAAAGATTTTACTGCTGAATTCGTTGGTATTTAGTGAGACTAGTCTGAGCATATGGTTGATGCATGTGTTTGTGTTGCATACTGCAGTCATGGATGGTGGATGGTGGAAAGAGAGTGGCGAAAAGAAGAAACTGGAGTTTGGAAGAAATGCTATATGTTTTGAGTTACGTGCAAGAGAATCATTCAGTGTATTTGGTATGCATGACATCATCAAACTGAGTAAATATCTTGATGTTGAATTGCCGAAGAGAACGGCAGCTTACGAAGGAGAATGCACTGCAGTAAATTACGAAGAACTAGTTCATGTCACTCTGGCTAAGCTCATCACGTTCAATAAATAAATGACGGTCAGGTAAGACAGAGTGGACAGAGGTTCAACAGCATGCTCGTTTGCAGCATGTTGTTGGATTAGCCAATGAGGAATTATCTGCCACTCTTATGCCTTCTGAGAGAAAACTTTGTGAGAGGCTACACGTGTTAAGCATAACTGGCAAGAGAACAGTGCCACTTCTATTAACAGCCGACCTGAAGAAGGCTATGGATGTAATTGCAAACGCTGAAATGAGAGCAGCTGTAGGAGTGTCTCCATCGAATGTATACGTGTTCGCTCGTACATGTATATCTTCACTCCATTCATTCCGAGGAAGTGACTGTTTGAAGAAATGTGCTGTTGCAGCAGAGTGTGAGCAACCAGAAACTGTCACAAGCAAATATACATGTATAAATGAAAATTGTTCTGCAAAAAATGTCAGTTTGCGTCATTGGCCACTGTCATGTCCTTGCGTTGCTTCTTCTTTTCCACCGTTGTGCTGTGGCTACCACAGCATTCATCTCTGGTGCCTGTATTAAGTCGGCGCCCTTACTTACTAGGCGAACATGGTAAAGCCAGTGTTTTTTGATTGTGTTCCAGGAAAATTCCTGCCGTTTCACAGTTCATTGAAGGTGCAACTACTTTAATGATCCTCGCCTGAGCACATCCTGCCGCAATGAAGGAGCTGTTAGTTGCTGGGACGGCACAGCCACTGACACGTGTCCGTTTTCGTCAGCTGTACGATATCAACAGTGGTCAGACAGTGGGTCAAACCGCAGACAGCAAGAAGAAGACACAATCTTCTCTTGGGTAGTGTGTCTGCAGAGATGTGAAGATGTCTCTTGAAAACAGAGTCAGTGTTAAACAATAAACTATTTAAATTTGAGGGAAGGCTATTCCTAGCAGAAGAATGTCTAGAGATAACAGCGGTACTGTATGTGATGTCTTCGCATACAGTTGCTATGAGCTTGATTGTTTGCTGAGTTTAGAGAGCTGTATAAGCTGTATTTGCAAGAAAGGATTGTAGTGCCTAAGAAAGGCCAATGGAACTCGGATCTTTTACAGCAGGTCTTCGATAGGTTGCGAGACAGTAAGCAGACGACTGATGATTTGGACAATTTGATGTGCTGGCAACACAAATATCTAACGTTTACAACAGACCTCACGAAAATATTTGGACATGCACGACTGACTATGTAGTATGACATGCCATTCTGAATGGGAGACTTTTTCGTGTCTACCAGCAGAGAGTGTTCCAGGGACCTCCAGTGATGAGACTAGTGCTCCTGCCACATGAGCACCAAACAACAGACAGTCAAGTATCAAAGCTGTGTTTACTGAGTCAGCATTGTGTAGCTAAGTTAGTCAGAGAGCGTATTCAACGTTTGTAATTATATACACCCTGGACTGCCCTACTTTGATAAAACGCATTATCTCTGTTCCACACGTTTTTCAAGAAATCAAGTTTTCAGCTGTACTGAATAGTTAACGTGTTGCCTTAGTTACCAAATAAATAACGGGTACATTACGTATTGAATAAAATTATTGATCGCTGTGTTCTTGATGTTGTCTGCTATTTTTATTGAACAAAATGAATGTTTACACTTTACCACGTCTGCTCAGCATTTGCACTAATCAGATATGTTTGATTAATTTTCTGCTCGTCAACGGAATGATCAAGCGCGATCGACGACACAACTGTAGAAGGAGAATGACAATCACCAGGAACATGAGTATGCCGGACGGACACTTTTTCGGATGTCCTAAATGCAGATCGTTTCAATCTATCAGAAAGGGATCTTTCTTTGAGCACTCTAATCTCACCATCCCACAGATTCTGCTTATAACTTTATGTTGGGCCATGAAAGTACCCGTGAAGAGCACGGTGTACATTGCGAATGTATGCGAAATTCGGTCTGCAAGTGGTTCCAGTTTTTACGTGAGAAATGTAGCGAACGACTGCTGAAAACCCCCAATTACATTTTCGGAGGGCCGGCGTCGTCGTTCAGATAGACGAAAGTCTCGTCGCGAAACGCAAGTGCAACATGGGCAGAGCAGTGGATCAACAATGGATATTCGTTCTATATGACACTATGACAAAGCTCGGCCATGTGCAGTTAGTAGATTATCGGCGTGCCGACACATTAATCAAGATAATTCAGAAATTTTCACTATCTCAAAATCTGCCATCGGAATACTACTGGGCCATGAAAAATGCAGTTCAACGTGTACAGTCAAGATGCACAATGAATGATACAGTCAGTGAGCGAGTAGGTAGTTTCTTAACGGCACATCAGCACAAAATAGGCCATTCGGTGCCATACGTGGTTAAAATTAATTAAAAGCAGTTAATATATGTATTAAAGCACCTACTGTCAGTTACTCTGTCTCCTTTGTAAGCAAGTGTACTGCTGCTGGATATCCACGCAAGATAATACGACTGAAAACATCCTTCAGCAACCACAAGCCTGGACTCACTGCTGCATATTTTGTACAACTGCTGGGGAAACAGAGTCATTGTTTCCTGTGTCCATGTTCAAAGAATGTGAAGCACGTGTTCGAAGTGCCACTCATTTGTTTGCAAGACTCATATGGCTTGTTATTGAAGCTTGAAAAACAACTCTATCTTATGACTGAAGAAGCTGACACCCACACTGGTGGCAACTGGAGGTAATGTTGCTGAGCTGTTCAGCACTGACACTACACTGGAGACTGTCATGGATGGAGTTGTCATCACCTGGCCTGCTGATATATTCACTGCTGTGTGTTCCATGCTGTCCATGTATTGGCTGGCAGCTGACCGACGAGCTGTTCAACGATTCTGATTCTGAGTAATCAGGCCGTGACAACCGACATCTGACTTGGACGATGGCTGCATAGCTTAGCCTTCTAGTCTATGGACTGCACTTTCTATGGACTGCACTTTTGTGTTGCCTTTTTGCATGTTTTCACGAAGTTCTCTTTGGTTCTTGCTAGTTGTTTTGCTGGTTCTTAATATATTCATCCTTTAGAACATTAGCCATGCAGTCTATGTCAACTGTCTCAGTATGTGCGTTTAATGAAATGACTCGGGCTTGGGACTTGTGTTTCTGGTGGGTGTTGTCATGAAGCCATGTGTGGAAGATTACTGGAGTACGACTCATGCCATGGTCACGCCAGTGTTCAACTCCACCATGAGTCGAGACAGATTCCAGCTTCTTAAAAATTCTGGCATTTCTGCAGCAATGAAGAAATGGCTGATTGTTGTATGTGGTTGTGGCAGAACGTTTGAGTCGGCGGCCTGCGGCGTGTTCAGAGAACTATACGCCAGCTCACCGTCCGCAGCTTGTCATTTATTGCAGCGAGAACTGAAATCCTGGGGACAGGTCACGCTGCTGCAGGTGGCATTCACCGCAAAACAGATGGATTTCATGGCGCAGCCGTGCATGCAAATACTCATTAGCAGTTCCTCCCAAAATTAGGAAAACTTTCTGGTTGGGAAGTTTCTTGCAAAAATACAGATCTGGAGCTGAAAGTCCTTTATTTTGGGGCCATTTCGGGCAAAGTTGATATTTTGAGCATCCTGAAGTAAACTGTCAGCCATACGTCAGTGAGTGAGTGAGTGAGTAGTTTCTTAACGGTACATCAGCACAAAATAGGCCATTCAGTGCCATACATGGTTAAAATTAGTTAAAAGCAGTTAACATATGTATTAAAAGCAAAGTTAAAATACTTGTTAAGGTCAAGGCTATTAAGCTAATGTAAAAACAACATTATATACGATTGTAAAAGCCGATATCTTTAACATAAGCGATGATGGTGCGAGATGCAACTTTTTCAAAAACGTCCTTGAGTGCGTTCACTCCAAAATATCTCTGACGTGCTGCACTGTAACGGGTGCAGTCTACCAAAAAGTGCTTAACTATGAGCGGAGAATGGCAAGCTTCACATACTGGCTGAATCTCTCTTTTTAGGAGATAAGAATTTGAAAGTCTTGTATGACCAATTCGAAGACGGTTGATGAGGACTGAGTTGTAGCGGCCCAGTGACGAACTAACACTGTGACCAACAACCGGTTGCACACTGTAAAGTTTATTAGATGTACACTGGTTCCAGAGTTGTTGCCATTCTTTAACACACAATTGGTTGACACAAGTTAACAAATAGCCAACTGAAAATCTCATGTTGGTGATGGCGACATCAAGTCCAGCCTTAGCAGCGGTGTCAGCATCTTCATTTCCTCGGATAACAACATGGCTGGGAATCCAGCAAAAAGTTATAGATTTACCACTGTTAATTAGTCGGTTGTGATC
>Ga0209367_1002708_pt1 | contig 23630 bp, 14 predicted proteins | sample WorMetLIZISLAND2_FD_187412 | JGI IMG/M metagenome (GOLD analysis project Ga0209367, IMG submission 187412) | Marine gutless worms symbiont microbial communities from Max Planck institute for Marine Microbiology, Germany - Olavius geniculatus... ... | reverse complement strand
TTTGGCACCGGCACTGTGATAGCATTCGTATGAAGCAGAATTTTTAGTACCGGTAGGCCTAATCTGTTTTGATTGATTGAATACCAGTATACGCACATTTAATCTCAAATACCGTCAGTGCTCACCAGAAAAAAATGAAAACGTCCTGATATACACAGTCTCAAGCTCTATATTTGCCTATAGCCTAAAAGTTCATAAAAATTATTTATAGAAAATCGACAGCTATTATTATGCACACTATATCAATACATTTCCAGCTAGACAGGTGACTGTCTGCAGAATGTAAAACCATCTCACTATATAAGCAACCGCCAAAGTCAACTCAGCCTTTTGTCCCTTCACAGTAAGTAAATCGAGTCCTGACCAAAATCACGCACACAATAAGCTTATTAATTTATCTGCAGTGTAGCCTAATAGTCAGTTTAATTGTCAGCGCACAGATACTGCTCAGAGAGATCTTCCATTCTAGCAACTATTATCCAGTAGTCCATGCATTGCTGCACTGCTATCACCAGTGGCTTCTATTCCCTCAAATCTGGAATCAAAATTGGGTGCAACTTCCCCCCCCCAGTTTTGGGGCTGAGGTTCCCCCTTCACAATTTCTGACTCAAGTTTCCCCTCCATTTTGGTTTCTTTCCCCTCTAGGGAAAAAGTTTTGTTAAGGGTGTAGTTTGCCTAGTGAAAAATAGGGGAAAGTAAAAAAATAGGAGGATAAAAAAGATGCAGTTTTATAAAAAATAGGGGGGAGTTTTGATCTACAACTTTATCAAAACTCCACCCTCCTATTTTTCACTGGGCGCAAGCTGCACCCACCAGATATAACTTGTTTATTCGCCACTCAGGCAGAAGACAAATACAACTACAAATACAGAATAGAAAAAGTACAATACCACTAAAAAACCGACAGTATCGGACAGACAAGACGAGAGAAAACAAATACTAATATAGGCCTACATAAAGTTACATAGGTATAGGGACAGATATAGGGACAGAAGCCTATCACATATTTTATAGGAGTGTACACTGTGTCTCAGAAAAACATCCCTGACATTTCTGACTGTAACTGAAAGACCAATTATCAGATTTTGATAATTTTTGTGTTTTCCCCAGGTAGTGCAGAAACAAATGCTGGGTGAGTGAAAAACTGAACGGTCATTTGATGGCAAGTTGTGTCGGGAATATTGGTACCAAAAATTATTAAAATCTGATAATTGGTTTTTAAGTTACAATCAAAAATGTTGAGGATGTTTTTTAGACACAGTGTATAATACCTTGCCAAAAAATCAATGTGAGAATTGGCAGACAACAGCTATCAAGAGCCTTCTATACTGCTGGTTGTTAGGATGCTGTACTGGAAGATCAGTACCTAGTATGTGGTGAGCAGGTCTACTACATGTATACCCGGTACATTTTCCCAGGGTGGACTATAGCATCTACTGCACACCAGCAATGTGGGTGGTCTACCAGGTAGGCCCAGCCTCCCAGGCACCAGTCAGAGAGATGTATGCTTCATGAGGTGTACAGCAGCCTAGTACTATATACCATAGGCCTACTCATCACAGCATTATACCGTTGACCCACAACTGCATCAGCTCCTGCAGTCTGCAGATGCTGTTGTGAGTCTCCTTGTTGATGCCAAGCAGTATCTTTCTGTTGTCCACCATCTGTCAATCAAAGTCGATTAGCCGTCGACAATGCTTCCAGTTGAACGGCCATTCGCGTTCACTTCCCGTAGGCCTAACGTCGTCCGCAGTCCTGGTTATTACGTAAGCAGCTCCCCGGCGGGCGGCGTGCTTGCTCTGCCTTTCATCTCGCCGTGCTCGCAGGTCGCACGCTGGCGGCCGCAGGGCCGTATTGCCGTGATCCATTGAGTCGTTCCCGTGCATTTAGAATCGTGGGTAAACTGCGAGGAAATCTATTTATAGCCGACCAATCGCGTGCCGCTTCGCACGCTCCCTTGCGCTATACCCTCCTCGCACCTCGCGCCTCGCATTTTACCCTGACCCCATTTCACCGGCACCCCCAGCCCAACTGACACGACTAGCATGCGTCTGCCAGAACGCTTGTTACTGCGATGCAAAACGCACCTCCATGCTACCGGCTGTCAACGAATAAGACATCTTGCGAGTTCTTGTTAGTATTTTCACGTTAATTCTGTAATTACAACAGCATCAATTATACGAAACAATTTCCAATTTATATCAGAGATGGCGCGAGTCCTAAATTTATGCGTTTGTTATTGGATGATAAGTAGGTCAGGTCAGTCTAGGTCATGGTGTCAACAAAGCATTATTAGTGTCTAGTGATGAATCAATATCAGAATGTCAATTCGATACCACGCCGATACCATATTAACCGAGAGTCCGAGAACGTTATCAACAAATCATTGCACTTTACAAGTAACGAAGAACATTAATGGCTTGTTTTAGTAAGTTACTCAGTGCAAAAAAAACATTTTCAAATTTGGGGTTGAATAAAGACTAAAGAGGGTAAAATAAATGTGCGTTGTTTAACGGAAAACTGGTCATATATAGGAAACGGTGAAAGACAGGGCCAAGATTGCTATTGATCAGTAGTAAAAAATCGCATACGCTCTTTTAAACGAAATAAAAATTATCGACTTTGGATGACCTCTAAGATCAGTACTGCGACTGACACTGTATGCCAGTAGACTGTGACGCGTTTTATTTAGCGACAGCTAGGTTTTCTTGCATACTATTACACAATGTGGATAATGTAGGTTGTACTATAAGCAAATAATAAATATTAATTTTAATATCGTGTCGATATTGTGTCGAAATTGAAATTGGGATGTTGGCTCATCTCTGGTGTTTACAGTTGGTGGTCTCGTGCACGTGCGAGAGAACGCGAGACTGTCTATCAGCTGGATGTTTACATTTTCAGTGGGACCCACCGCATAGTTGGTGTACTGTAGGCAGGCAGGTCTTTGCGTTTGCGAGTGAGTTGACTGATGAGTTGATCTGATCTAGTGGAGACATTAAGCGACTTTTTCGTCATTGTCAGCGGTGTCGTGTCTGGAGGAAGGAAGGAGGTGGAGCAGAAGGCAATTGCCTTCCCACATTACTTTGGGCGGTCGGAAATCTTCGTCCAAAATTGGATGCTAAAACGCGCGTCAAAAACTAACCATGGTTATTGGATATTGCACATTGGACATTTGGCATTTAATGCCGTACGTCACAGTGCAAAGACATTTTTAGTTTGGTTTTAGTTTGTATTATGACTATAAATCCGACATCTAGTACCGGAAATCAATGTGAAAACAGTATTAGTTTAGTTTTGATTGATGTTTGTGTAAATGTTATCTACTTCAGACGGAAATAGAGGCCCCTGGCCTGCTTCCGGATATTCATTGATGATGATGATAATGATTCAAAAACGACATCTAACCATAACTAACCCTATCTTTAACCCTAACCCAAAATGTTCAATGTCTAATAATCTCGGTTCTTGATTTACGTGCTGAAAGTGGGTTTGAAAATGCAAGGTGTTATCTGCCGTGAAAATTCGCGGAAAATAAGTGGTCCGTTTTCGCTATCTGCCGTGAATTTTCATGGAAGCTTGCATGAAATGGCTAGGCCTATCCGCCGTGAAAATTTACGGAGAATGAATGTCATTATCTGTTGTGAATTTGCATCAAGACAAAATACAGTAAAGTAATTGCCGGTGCTATTTAGTACATTATCATCAGATTATGCAGGCTATAATAGCATAGCAACTGCTGTAGCCTGTAGACCAGTGATTTTCAACCGGGGTTCCTCGGGGTTCCATGGAACCCAAGGGTCCCGCGAGCACCTGCCAAGGGTTTCGCGGCTCGTCAGAAAAAAAATTAAAAAATAGCCTAGTGTGCGAAATTACGTCAGAACAGGTTTTCTGCCTCTCGACTCCCCTGGAGACATCAGTGCCCACGCAGACACCCTGAAAATTCCACTTTGCCTACACCATTGGATTCGCGGATCATTGCATGCCATGGAGTTCCATGGGTGATCATCTCACTTATGTAGGGTTCCGCTGTAGCAAAAAGGTTGAAAAACACTACTGTAGACCTATGTAACTGACCACATCACTGATAAGCGGCCATGGGTTTTCAGCTGATGTCTCTAAACGTGACTGTGATCTTATAATTTTAAAATGTAAGCCTATAAACTGTACATGCAATGAGTCAATAATATGGCACTAAACTCTGTCTATACTTTTGCCCCACATTGATCGATTTGCGGAATTCTTTTATTGCCAGACTCGCGCCCACGGCAGACAGTTTGTAACAAAACAGCATTAAAATTCCGACCTGCTCTAGACTAACTAATAGACAGACAAACAGACACATCAGCATAGCTCTAGCACGTCAGTAACTAATTGTGTGATTAATCATTTGTCTCTTCAGCTTTGATATATATGTTTCAATACATAGATTTTTGCGACATATAGCCAAAAGTGAAAAGATGCTTCCATGAAAATTCATGGAAAATAAGTAGTCGATTATCACTTTCTGCTGTAAATTTTCACAGCAGATATAATCTTTGTTTGAAAATCCACATTTTTGGGGGCACTTAAGGGCAGAATTGAAATTTTGAGCGTCTCCATTGTCAGAAATTTGCAGTACCTATCAGAAAATATTGATAAACTTTCTGCCCCACCTACTTTTCCAACCCACGACGCCATAGGTCTCATTAGTTTGCAGGCAGCAGCACAGGCGAATGTAATAGCGCCTGTTAATTAATATTTATTATTGTTCTTGTTCTTAATGATGTCATCACAAACGACCAACGCAAAGTTCAGTGACTTCTACGAACTCAAGGAAGAACTCGGCAAGTAAGTATTATAGCGAGTGATCATTCTTACTGTTTTCCAACTTTCGTATTGTTTGCATTTTATGACTAATACTAGATAGCAGTCGTAGTCTGCAGGTACCTCCACCAGGGCAATGCTATTCGCCAGGTGGCGTCACCATTTTCGGTTTTGCAGCGGTTCCGCTTTGCCCCCTTTAACGCAATGGTAACGAAAATTTCAAAGTGATCCAGAATCCAGGATTCCTGTCGGATCACCCCCAAAATTTAATCACTTGTAGCTTATGCCATGCCCGACATACCCTCGAAATTTCAGAAAGATCCGTCCATAACTTTTTGAGTTATCTTGTACACACACACATACAAACAAAAACCGGCAAAAACATAACCTCCTTGGTGGAGGTAATAATGAAGGTTGTAATTATGCATGCTTTGATATACAAAATGTGGACAATGGTTGCAAGTGATATCCTGCAACAAACAAAATACACAGTTTTCTGGCTCAGAAGTGGCTATGCATTGGCGGTCATTGAGCAAGAACTTCTGATTTGCTGACTCTAGTAAATTAACTGCACATATCTGAGTGGGTGCTATTTTTGGTGCGTATATACTTTTTACTTCACCAAAATGTATTTTCAGTGCAGTGTCACACTGATTGAAATTCTATTTTAATGAGGTCGCTGTGTTGTTTTGTGACACAGCAGCTGTATTGCGAGTCACTTCTGCTCACCAGGTGGTAGCATCTATTTCAGCAGAGGTTTTCATAATTTCAGCAGTGTGCAGAGTTTGTAGCTCGTGGATAAGCCACTTGAGTCCGTGACGCATGGCCAGTGTGATGCCAGATCTACGGTTACCTTCCCAGTCTCGGGGCATCACCGCCCTTTAACTGGTACCAAATTATACTGCTTGGTGACAGAGGCACATGTGTGTGAACAACTTGCCTAAGGTCGTTACCCGGCAGTGTCCTGGTGCGGGGTTGAACCTGCGCCCCCAAGTGACCTCAGGATTACAAGTCCGGCACGTTACTGTTAGACTACCGAGCCACAAATTTGGAACAATGGTGTAGTGGTAATATTTTTGTTTGGGGGAACGTTTTCCCTTCCTTGCTTTCCCGTTAGAAGTAGGCTGTCTTTAATCCAGCTAGAGGACTGAGGGGCACTGTAAGCTCTTTGAGTGGCACTTAGGGTTGATTCCCAGTCACAAACGTATACTAAAGTATTTTTGCACCTCGGAAAAAACATCTGGTGATAAAAGTTTTGTATTATTTTTTGATTTTTAGATTTCCTGGCCCGTTTGGGGAACACCGACTTTGGGGATCATCGTTCCCTCGTGTCCTGATATTATTTGGGGGAACGGCATTCCCCACATCCCCTGCAACTGGTGTGGAATATGAGTGTAGCAATGTCCATTTGTGTAGGGGTGCATTCTCTGTGGTGCGGAGATGTGTTCAGAAGGCTTCTGGTCTCGAGTTTGCTGCCAAGATCATCAACACCAAGAAACTGTCAGCTCGAGGTCAGTGCAGCTTTTGAATATGGCTACTTATAGGCTAGAGACAGTGGCATAGACAACGGGGGGCCCTGGGCCAGTCTACTGTCCTCCAGACAAGACATAAGCACATGTTTAAACTGCACTAAATTTGCCAATTTGATCAGTTGATTATCAGAAAAATAATTCAAATTGTTGTCACTAGATTCATATTTTAAAGCTGTAATTCTCCAAGTTCTATTTTGGCTGGGGCTTTGCTTCAGACTTCACCGAGGGAGCTCACAGTGCTCCCCCATATCTCTTAGCAGATTTTCAGGGTTCTATTTTTAAAGGTAGGCAGAGCAAGGAAAGAAGGGGAAAGAAATGAAAGGGAGGAGAAGAGTAAAGAAAGGAAAAAGGGAGGGAAAAAAGAGAGGGGTAAAACTAAAAAGTGGGAAGTAAAGGGGAGGGGATGAGAGATGAGCCCCCACTCTTCCCATTTCACATTTTTGGCTAAGCCACTGGCTAGCGAATGTGTTGTATTTGAGCAATGAAGTTAGTGCATGCTTAGTACCCCATTCATAAAAAGGCACTTCTTTCTTTCTTTCATAATTCACTCAAATGATGATCATTTCACACGAAACTTTTACCAGATGTAGCTGAAGAAACACCAGTTTAAAATATTTTAACAAAATTTGGCTGTTAGTCTTGGCTTGCCAGGATGTAATGCTGACGTCGTAAACCCTTAATACCCGACAGTTTTTTACAACATTTAAAACATTCATGAAGGCAATCATTATGAACTACTCTTTAGGGTTTGTGCTTAAGGTAACCACCTTTGGCCTTAATGCAAGCTCTTAGTCTTAGGCTGGTACGCCACTGCTAGATCGCCCTGTCAATAACAACGTATTGAACATAACGTAAACTAAATTCTAACGTCACTAGAAATTTAGGGCAAAGCCCAACGTGAGTCCGCCCGGCGCCCTAAGTCCAATTGGGGGAAAATTAGGGGGTGGGGGGTAAATTTCCCTGGCACCAAAGTCACGTGGCCCGAACTCAAATGCATTGGCATACGCAGAACGTGCATTGTCGACTTACGGTAGGTCAACATGAGCGCTTATAACTTTGTTCGTAGTGGACCGAAGTTCACAACATTTTTTTTGTTCAACGCCAGAAAGATCGTTCTCGTTAACGCCATTTACAATTTGTTGCTATTTTCATCTGTTCCAGAGATATATGTGGTCAAGCTCGAAAGTTTTCGTAAATCGCACCGATTTTTGAACGTTTTTTGCCCTCCCAAATTTTAAGGGGGTGGTGCCCCCAGAAGTTGTACTTGCTTTAACACCTCAACCTAGAGGCACGTCAAGTGCCAAAGTTTCTTTGGGCTACACCCCTAACTCCGAAGTTATAAGCGCTCCTTTACTATATTTTAAGCCAATTTTGAACCCCTTTGAAAAAAATTGTAAGGGGGAACCAGGTCTCTAGTTGAAGGAGCGCTAGCAAGACTTGTTCATTTTATGGTGCGTGTACAAATGTGGGAGCGCAGCACCCCCTAGGGGCCGAAATATGGTCTTCCGAAAAAGTCGATTAGGGTAGGTAGACATTAGCCAACTAACCGTTGTCGTTAGTGGACCAAAGTTCACCAGATTTCTTTTTTCAACGCGGTATTGATCGTACTTGATAACGCCATTTACCACTTGTCGATGTCTGTCCAGTCCAGAGATATTTGCGGTCAAACTCGGAAGTTGTTGTAAAACGTACTAAATTTTAGACGTTTTTGCCCTCCCAAATTTTAAGGGGGCGGTGACCCCCAAAAGTTGCACCCGCGTTATCACCCCCATCTAGCAGCACGTCACGTGGCAAAGTTTCATGAAGCTACTCCCCATGGCTCCAAAGTTATCGCGGCTAATACGCTACATTTTAAGCCAATTATTAACCCCCCTTTGAAAAAAGTTGCAAGCTGGTCCGCGTCCCCGGTTGGGGTGCGCTAGTAAGACTTGGTCATTTTCTAGCGCATGTAAAAATTTGGGGGCGCAGCACCCCCGAGGGGCCGAAATATGGTCTTCCGAAAAATGCGCTTTGGGTGGGTACAATTCCTCATTGAGATCTCCAAGGTTACTGGACCAAACTTCACCGATCTTGTTTCGCCTAACGCGGGAGGAATCGCTGTCAAACGAGTAACTCACCGATTTTGAATATCTTCATCCGTTCCGGAGATATTCGCCGCCAAACTTCAAAGTCGACTGAAATTGGGCCAAATTTTGCATGTTTTTGGCCCCTAAAAATTTTTTGGGGAGGCTTCCCAAAATTTTGGACCGGCATTATAAAATTGAACGCAGTACCAAGCATCGTGCAAAATTTCGCGCCGATCGGCCAACGGAGCTCGGAGATTACGCGGCGAAAAAAAGAAAAAAACCACAGCAAAACATAAGTCCTTCTGAAAATTATCGTTTTCGGGCGGACTAAAAAAAACATCATGCGTAAAACATAAGTCCTTCCGATAACTGTCGTTTTCGGGCGGACTAAAAACATCAGAGGTAAAACTTAAGTCCGCTTCGCAAGCTATCGCTTTCGGGTGGACTAATAAGTCAAAAGTTCTTTTATGCTTTAGACATTGTACAATCCATACAACGCAACTGAACTGGATTCCTCGCAAGGTTTCAGTTTAGTTCGGTTTAGTTACGTCGCTTCGTAGAGCTTTAAGAGGCAACTGAACTTAACTAAGATTTCAACTCAGTTCAGAATTATTTATTTCTGTCGTTTTGTACACCTTTTGAGAGAGGAAAAGTATGGCGAACGAACAGCTTAAACGGTCCAGATATCGACAGTGTAGTGTAAAATGTAACAGTAAGAAGAATAAATTCCGATAATGCAACTTGGGAATTACCAACCAGGTAATCATACAAATCATGCATACTGATCATACAATATCATAGCATTTCTTACGCTGGTGTTTCTTGTCTTCTTATTCTTGTGTCTTCGCCATTTTCTTCAGGTTTACGTTTTTTGAACCTTGCGAAGAATCCAGGTTTCGTCGCACTGTACATAGTAAGACAGCATAGCAACAGAAGTTGAACTACTACGTACTAGGGGCTTATTACTATTACTACTACTACTAGCAGTAGTAGTAGAACTACTAGTAGTAGTTGTTGGTGATGGTGATGTTAAGATAAATCATGTAATAGTGGTGATAATTTTGTTCTATGCAAGACAATGAAAGTGCTAACACGAGCTCCGGCGTAGGCCTACTGCCTAAAACAGGTCCAGACTTCGTCAAAGGCCCTGATAATTACTTGTACCAGACAGCAATCTATGCTACCGTTCTAGAGTTTCCCGAAAAATATTTATTCTGTTGCTTTCGTTGAATGTACTAAAATGGCATTTGGTTGTAAAAACATGAAACTTAACTCCGAGAAACCCTTGTCTAAATTAAGTCTGCATCGAATAGTTGTGTGTGAGTCAACTGAGCTAAAATTTCGACCAAAGCAACCGTCAAGATCTACTACGCAATTACGTTGTGACAAGAAGGAGAAAGTTCACTTGAATTTAAGTTCGTCGAAAAATTTTTTGCCATAAAATTGTAGTTTAAAAATACTACACCTAGGCCATGTTGAAATAATCTGAGAGCACCCTATTTTGTCAGATATTAGATGCTGTCTGTCAAAAAATTATAACTTTTTGCCCCCGAACTTTTCAGCCCACGACGCCGATGCTATATTATGATTGCTGCAAATAAAACGTTTCAAGTTTCAACTGACGGCTGACTATCGTCCTGATTGTTGTTGACGGAAGTTGCCCTGTCAGGTCCTCTGTTTCCGCCGCCGTATCCTCTCTCCTCTTGGGCTGCTGCCACTTCCGACTCCGTCGCTGGATCGACTGCAAAATCAACGTAAAATTGCCCCGACATTTTATTCTCGAAGGCGAAACGCAGCAAAATGTCGAGAAACAATTCGCTGGTTTAGTGGCGTAACGGCTGGGACGTTGAACTTGGGATCGGAAAGTCCTGAGTTCGACTTTGGGTCGAATCGCTACTAGTAGGATGGGTGCATGAGTGTTTGTAGACAGGTGAACCATTTCGGTATAGGCCTGAAACAAACAGCTAGGTCAATTCAGCCTTTCATCCCACCGGGTGAGTAAATCTGTCTGGCTGAGATTAAAGCGAGGCGCGTTCACCTGTGTCGGGTGACAAATAAGACCGCGTGATTCCATATGGCAGGCGACGCTGCGTAGTAGTTCACCTTTTTCTCGATGTGAAAAATGTGTAGGCTTACTTCTTGACTTTTAATAGACACTGCTATCAATTATTCGTTTAGATAGGTTTCCGAAAAATGCATACGTGGGAAATACGTGACGGGAAATGTATCCATAAATTTACTCACATCATTTTGGACGATGCTCTTTCTCTAGACTTTCCCCTATCACTTCATTTGCGTCGCGAAACGGCTTCCGCAGATAATGCTACAGATCTCGGAACAACGCTGCAGTAAGGTATTAGGAGGTCGTGAAAACTACGACCACAAAAGCACTTACGACAAATGACAGTTTTTTGGCCTTTACTCTACAGTTCTTACATTTCTACGTATACTCGCTTTTAGAAAAAAATTCATGTGCCAATTTCCTGTCTCATGTTGCCGGCAGTGGAGTCGTGACAAAGAGATTGGGCGCCATGAAATCCATCGAGAGGGCACTCACTAAATGTTAGCTCGTCTGATAAGTTTCTTCCTAATTAGGCCTGCATATTAAATTAGAGCTAGAGCAAAATTGAAAAATCTTAAACATTCGTTATCTTTACTTCGGAAATTTGCAGTTGTTTGTCGAAAAATTGCAACTTCTTGTCTCGTAACCTTAAACGCATGATGCCGTTTGCTGTGGGCGCCCACACTAGAGGCTATCGCAAGCTGCAACAAATTCAGACAGTACGAACCTGTTTGTTGCCTCTTTCGCTGTTTCTTTTTGATGAGAATGACGATGAGGAAGATCACAATGATCAGTATGGCAACGCCTGCGATGCAGCCGATGACGATAGCGGCGATGATTTTACCATCAAATCCGCCGCTAGATGTCGTTGTGTTGTTGCCGCCAGCCGACGTCACTGTAACACCAGAACAAATTAAATCCAGCATTGTTCAGAACAATGCTGCATTAACGGATGGATAAGCTTAAATCCGCAAGCAGGTCATAAAAAATTGAATGCTTAAATAAAGAAATAAAAAAATTAATTAATTAACAACTGTATTAACAGATAAACAAATTAATTCATTAATCGCATAATTACTTACTTACTTACTTACTTGCTTACTTAGTTGCTTACTTACTGGCTTGTTTGTTTTTTACTTACCTACTTACATAATTGCTTGCTGGCTTAATTAAGTACAGTTAATTTTTAATTAACTAACTAATTGAGTAACAAGTAGGTAAGTAAGCAAATAAACAAATTAAAGAAACAACCGAAGTGTAAAAACAAAGAAACGTGTTTCACAAATATTTTACATAACTTCACACGTAAGCCTAATAACAGCCTAAAGTCGACTGACCAGTAATCTTAGCTTCAACTCTTGAGACACAATCCGCTGGTGGCGGTGGTCGTGAGAAGCAATACCAACTGCCGGCGTCATACGACTGAGCAGAACTGATCACCAGCGACGATGACTCTGTACCATTTGCACTGCAACAACGACGCATATCATGGCTTTCTTTCAAAGGAATTATTTCGAAGTTAAAACGGCAAAATACCGTAAGAGGGACCGGAAAGGCCAAAAAACGAGACCGAAAGCCCAAGCAAAAGTAGGGTTCTTGACTTCTTGGGCAGGAGGATAGTGAGCCTTCTTCCCTCCAGCCAGGGGGTCTTGGAGCGCTGCAATATGGCGCGCTAAAAATGATGTACCGGTACATGTACTTACTTATTTACTTATTTAATAGTCAGGGAGTTGTCGACGATCGCAATGAGTGACTGGTCTGACCTGAAGGTGTGGTTGAACGGTTGCTGCGACCAGGCGATCTCTGCACCTGGCGAGCTGCACGTCAAATTGACCGCATCTCCTGGTTTGACTGTCGCTGAAGAAGGTGAAACGCTCGGCTTCGGATTGCAACCTGCGTCGCAGTCACAACAGTTAGTTACAAGTTCGTAGTAATAATAGCTATTGCCGTCACTGTATGCTTGCTGTAAAAAAACTCTCACCTATTCACATTGATAAATTCATCTATTTTGACCTTTTGTCCTGAAATTCGGGTTTGACGCCTAGTATTTACGGCATAAGCTGGTTAATACGCTTAGAAAAACTTGGCAAATACATTTCCGGTAATTATTTGTTTTTACCTTTTTGTGTAACATGTTCTATCTACGCGTGAAGTAACTAGACAAATATATTATCTTTTCGAGTAAAAACTCGGCAAATGCCGCTCCCAGTAAATACCTGATTTTTACCTTTTAACGCCCTAGGCCTACATATTTGAGTATTAAACAGGCCTGCCAAGAACAAAATTGAAATATATTTTACTTCTTCGAATTAGTTTTTTTCGGGACCACGAGTGGCCAGTGACAATGTCATCATCATCATCAGCACCAATCAGTAGCCAACAAAAACAGCAAAGTGTCGCCAAAATCTTTTCCACGTTTCAATTAAGTAATTTAACGATCAAACAGACGCAAGGACAGATCAGATCCATCAGCCTACTGTTGTCTGATTCATAGCCTACAAACATTGGCTTCAGTGCAGGCCTACCTCTGACGACGAGTTTGTCGACACTGTCGGCCTTTCTATCTGTGCCGGTATAACAACGGTATTTACTGCCGTCATCGCCGTCGCCGTCGTCCGTAACCAAAGCGTACGTCACTTGGACGCTGACGCTGTCAGACGCGCTTGTATCAACATTCGCCCGACCCTACAGCACGGTCGACACTCGACAATGACGAATTGATGAATTTGACGAATGTTTTCCACGACAAATCTAGGCCTATACCAGGCCTATACCACATCTTTTGTGCTGTAGGCTGTGATTGATCAGTTTTTCGCGCTTTCCCAGAACTATAAAAGTTATGCTATTCAGCCTGTTCTTCCAGTCCACTAAACCTTTAATAATATTGTCTTAGCGTCATCGTTCACAGCGCTTAATCGTCAATGCTTCAGCTAAGCGAAAGTTAGGGCTTATAAATGCTACGAAGAACGAGGTAGGCTATGAAACATACTTTTATTTTATTATTCAACATTGCTCACTTTACTGAGTGACATGCGCGTGTGGAATGTACTCAGTAAAACACTTATTGCACGGTATGCTATAACGTCATTGTTGTATTGTTGTGAACATTTAACAAGTACACATAATTGTTTTTGTGTCACGAGTATAGCAAAATAAACTTTTCTGCTTATGATACGACAACGAATAAAAAAGTACGTTTACCAGACTATAGGCCTGAAAGCAAGTCATCAACCGCAAGTCAATTATTTCGGGGTCCAAAGTTGCTGAACATGGCACAGTATAGGACCGGACATTTTTGGACAAAATTTTAGACCGCTCTGCGCAAAAATAACCTTTTTTATAATAAGCCAGTTATTTCACCGAACGTTATAATGTCTAGTAGTATATGTGAATTCAAAAGATCAAAACATTATCCAAGCGCTGGATGAAGTCAAATAGGCTAATCATAAAAATTACGTGCCTGCCAGTCGGTATGCAAGTCCACTGTGTCCGTTGTTAGATTGTAGTCGAGTAAAGTGAGGCTCGGAGAAGCACGTCGCTGAATCTGAACTGAAGTCACATCACTAGCGGTGTAAGTGCATCGCACGGTGTACGACTTGGATTCCACCACGGTCGCCGGTGTTATCGACACTTTTGGCACTCCGGCTGCAGGCAGTAAACATTGAACTATTTACACAGTAACACTCACTTCCAAAAATTGGTTTACCAAGCTCATAGCCTATCGATAACCTCGTCAATTTCAACGAATTATCAAAATATTTTTTAGCATAGCCTATACGGGCAAACTCTCTAGAAAATCTTTTGATACAACCATCATTGTAGATCCCACCAAACCCAAAACGCGAATATTAGCAGTTCCTTGCGTGTAATATCAGACTTTTAAATAAAAAAATTCTTATGTTCTCTTGACATTCTGAATAACTCCGAATTAGGTCACGTTTAACTAAAAACGTTAGGTAAATTCGAAAATTAAAAATTCTAAATGCCACGTAGCGGCCTCTAAGTTCTGATATTGTTTCAGCCTTACTTAAGACCCCTGTAGGCTCAATTCAGTTAACAAAATAAAACATCAAAACTCAACTTTCGCTTACCGGCTTGATGATATGCGAATGATATCACAAGAAGAGCCGTATTAATCTGGGTAATAGACATCGTTGCCCGTTTGTTTCGCCTAAACGAACACAGTTTTTATGTCCATATTGGTACTGGGGATCGCCGATTCTCTTTTGTTGAGCTTCTATTCTGCGCGTTGCTAGATCACAATGTATATTCCGAATTAGTCTTACATCTCACAGGTTAGTGTCCTGGTTTAAAACAGTACGTGTAGGTCCACCTACCTGCTATAGCAAAGGCTGCACCTGCCCCGTACCTTCCTATATGCACCGTAAACCTAAATAATGTTTGAACTACGAAATACATTATTGGAGTGAGAGGTTGCGCCTCAATAGTAAGACAGTGTTAAAATGTACATCTAAAATTACACCCGGGTTGCCCGTTTCACACATTTAAGTGTGCTCTAAAATGATTTAAGGTTAATTGCCTAACGATGTAGTTGTACTGGACATTTAATTAACAGCGGAATGAACGTGTATCATAAATTAGGAAAATTAAATCAGCTGTTCAATAGGGTGAGCCAAAATACATTAGGCCTATTCCAACACGAAAATCGTGTGCTGAGCAAAAATATTGTTGCATCGGATTTTCAGCACACATTTCGCATTTTAGAAATAGGTCATACATATCGCGATTTTCGTGTTGTGATTGTTTATTTTGGCCAGCTAATTGCAGACCAGTACACTAAACTGTAAGATTACTAAAATATCCGAACCATTCCTGCTTAAATACGCCAGCTAAAACGTTCACGATGTTGCTCATACAGGTACAAGTCTACGAATGCTGCTTACAGGAATGAAGCGTCTTCATCGCTGCCGTGGTAACGAAGTAAACAACGTGCGGAGCAGCAGCTGCTGGAGCCGCCAGGTGTCGAATTCAGCAGACCGTGATCAGATCACGTGACCGCGACGACACTGTATGACCTGGCAACGCCCACAGCAACGCCACGCTCTCTGGTAAACAAACGACAGCAAACTGTGTAGTGTGGTGATGCGCGAAAGAAGAACAATTTGACAAACGTTATAAAAGTTGAGTAAACGATCGATCATCGATTAGGCTATATTGATTATTTTACAGAGACCACAACGTGCCTGCCGCCTGTCTACACGCCAAATTAAGTAGTAGCTTATCGGCAGCTGGCTGTCGGCCCTTCAAACACATTAACTATCTCCGCCAAGGTAAACGTAGTGAACATTGGAGGAGATTAAGAGATTGGTCGTTTTGTCCGTCGTTCTGCGTGTGTACATGTACTTTGAAGCGTCATATCTCTATAACGGTGCTAGATAAACGCATGGTCACAATGGACCACCCATAGAAACTCGACCACCGCGACCGATGACCGATGACGTCACGTGACCCCGAAAGGTCAAGGTCGTGACCCCATTACTTTTAGCTGTAGTTGTAAATGTAGTTGTAGTTGTAGGTTTAGTGGTAGTAGTAGTTGCAGTTGTAGTAGTGGCTGTATGTGTAGTAGGTCTAGTAGTGGTAGATGTAGTAGTAGTATTAGTAGTAGTAGTAGTAGTAGTAGTAATAGTCGTAATGTTTAAATTACTTCACTTGGCGGAGATATGCACTCTTATGAGCGCCTTCTAGTTTTAAGCGTGTTTTCTACATATGGTTTTTCTGGCTGTTATTGTTATGTATATCCTAAGATTTGGTAATTTCTCATGTAAAACTGCAACAGTTACTTGACTTGTAAACAAGCGTACAATCGGTAGGCATACGTCTTCGTAACGTCGCAGCAAAAAATATTAAGCCTAAGATTGGGCTCAATATTTTTTTGCTGTGACGTCGCGAAGACGTATGCCTACCGATTGTACGCTTGTTTACAATCAAGTAACTGTTGCAGTTTTACATGAGAAATTATTTTGAATGAAAGCACAGATGACGTTGTTAACCCTACAAATCTGAAAGAAGTTGATTTTCCATCACTTACTTTTTCTTTTTTTTCTCTTTTTTATTTTGGACACCGGATTGCCAGACATCCAGAAATGTATGGTATGTTGCGCCCCCAATGCCGGTTGTGTCGAGAATGGTATTCTAGATCAATACAAATGACTTCAAATTCCGAACGAAGGCTACACGACCACACGCGATCTCAGTATTAAAGTTTATTGCCGTGGATAACCGAAGCGTAACGTCTGCTCGCAAGCTATGCCTCTCACAAGCTACCGGTAGCCTATAGGGTTGGACGCAATGCGTTACTAAGTTGGTAACCGCCTAGCTCTCTATTTGTTGTGTATGGACTATGCTGTGAAGCATTTAACCGTAGGCTACAGGTAATAATTACGTTTATAGCGAGTGTTGCAAGTTCATCAGCTGAACTGAGAGGCTGCTAGGAAGAAAAAAACGTCGACTCGATGGAGGTTAGTTATTGAGTAATGACATTCAGTCCAGGGACGGGAGCATGTTTTAAGAAGTTCTATGCTCGACCACGCACGTTGCGTATAGCCTGCAGTGCCAATGCCATAGTGGCAATACGCTTAAAAGTATGAGCATGAGCGAGTTAGTCAAGTCTAAATAAGATTGCTTAGGCTTATTCACCGGCGCGATTTAAGCAAAAAAGTGACAATGCGCCGCAGAGTAGGCTATAGACGAACAGAAACGCCTTTAAGCCCTAATTGTAGCCTAAATTGTGAAAGATAGTGTTGTGGCCATAGCCATGGCCATTGGCCATGGTGGCCGCAATAATTATAAAGCTAAAAGTAAAGTCCAGCACTTGCTATAGCGCTTCTTACATGAGACAGACTCAAGACCAGAAGCGCTTTACAATCTTGGAAGTGGCAGCTGATTGGCATGAGCTAATGATACCGCAGCGCAGTATGCGGCTATCCATTGCTCGCGTAAACGAACAATAATTGGACCAGCGGTTTGCAGCTAGCAGACATACCATCGCCCCAATGAACCACAGTAGGCCTTCACCGAGTAACCCGTAAGCTACTACTCATTTCCCGTCTCACAAAGGTAGGAGGCCGAGTTGGCCCGCCTGATTCAGATTCCGCTTATATTGTACGCTGCAGATATCTGCATGCGGATAACGAGGGAGAATTTTCCAAGGTTCAAAATAATATGCGAACGAAAAACAAGACTAACGTAGTCTCTCTTTACTTTGGGTGGCCCAATTCAGCCAGGGTAGTCTTACAAAAGACAGTGGTTTTCGTCAAAGTCCCCCGGTCAGTGCAGTCCACAGACAGATCTTTTTAAGGTCTGAAGGCGAAGCGCCCAGAAGCTGACATGCCATGATGAAAATGATTTTTTGTTCAAAATGTAGCAAAGTGAGTCAAATTGCAAATTTAAAAGCTAGTGCAATATTGCTAGCTTATTTGTCTCATTGTGTGATAGGCTCTGTGAATGGTATGGCCATGGTAATTTAAAAATATTGGTGGCCCCCGAGTCCAACCGGCCTATTATGATCAATTGGCACCTGTGCTTGCAAATGAAGGAGTGCCGGCATGAGCGTGCTGTTGCTGGTGTTTTAGCGGTCGTCCGGTCAAGACAAAGTGATTAAGGAAATCAAAGACAGAATTGGCGCCCACCGTTCAGCACAACACGAAGGAGCCCCGACGCCACCGCGCAAACCGGCGCCACTGCCACCCACACACAAAAACGCTAGCGCTACAGCGTACGTTCTTCTTATTCTCTGTGTGTGATTTTTTGTTGGCCAGTAATAATTAAGCGAATCAATTGATGACCACTATTGCCAAAAATTACTTTAGCCGTTATTTTTAACGATTGCAGGCTCCAGCTAGGCCTGCTAGCAATGGTCAGTCAATCATTAGTTCCGCAAAATGTAGGCCTAAGGCTGCGCACAGAGCGACAAAAATAAACTAAGGTTGAAGTGAACCAAGATAAACTAAGATTTCAGTTCAGTTTAGTTTCGTCGCTCTGTACCTAGACAATTCGCATAGGAGTAGCCAGAAATTGGAGTTGGAAGAGACGACTTGAGGCCGCCGAAAATAAAGGCGGAGCGCCGACAGCGGGGGTGTGATTCTTGGTGAGAGGCAGCGAGCCCCCTACCCACCAACTATAGGCGTCGGGAAGTGCTGTTAAGTTTCCCCGGTGTGGTCCGGGGTGGAGCTCCGGCCGCAGATGTTTTTTTGATCATGACAGTGTCCTGAAAAGGTTAGTTGTACTGCATAAATTTGCTCTTTAAGGGCTCTGTTGGTGCACAACTGCATATGCACAATGCTGTGCCTGGATCCGCCGGTAAACAATGAAGAAAAAAAACAAAAAGGTCACAGACAGTGATCTCACTAAAAGAACTATTTAGCTTAACGTTAAACGGCACGCGTTAAACACTTTAGCTTAAAACGGTCCAGAAAGCCAGGAAACTGTTTAATGTTAAAAGTGAACTATAATCAGCAGCATCACATAATGCCGATGATCTGTGCAGGGAAGTGACTGCTCTGCGGTCGCAACTGAAGCGAATCAAGCGAGAATTGAAACAATCGAAAGCGACGAACACTCAGCTCGAGAGACAGAAGAGCAAGTTGAAAGAACGTCTCGAGACAATGATGAAAATACAGAGACTTAACGCCGAGCGACAACTCAAGCAACTGACAGACGAGCAAAATTCCACACCGCAGAAACACATCACTGCAACTCAACCGGGCGAAGACAAAAAAGAACACAGTGCGATACCAGCATTAGCGTAGCTAATGAAGTAAGTAAGTAAGTATGAAAACACTTAAGAAAATAGTTTATTAAACACGTTATAAACAAGATAATGTTCATACGAACACGGAGTCTGTCCAATGCATTTCGATAGTTTACAGTATATGTCCATATAAATATAATCAGTGAGCCGTTTAGACCGGTAGAAAAAAAACAAGCAGTTCAATTTCAAATTGTACAGCAGCAAAAATCCTATTATCATTCTGTATTATTTTGACTAAACAACAGACATTGTCAGTCACAAGACCAGTCGATTCGTCACTAGCGCTTTACTGTGAAAGGTCCATCGTTACCATGGGTCTATTTTGCACCGTTATGAAGATATGGCACCTCAAAAATAATGGGGTCACGAATTTGACCTTTTGGGGTCACGTGACGTCATCGGTCACGAACGAAAGATAGAAGAAGGGAAAGAGAAAGAGGAAGGGGAGGGAAGGGAAGGGAAAGGGAAAGTGAAATGGGAAAAGGAAGGAAAAGGGGAAGAAGAAAAGGAAAAGAAGTTAAAGGAAAGGGAACAGAAATGGAAAAGGAAAGGGAAAAAAGGGAATGGGGAAAGGTAAGGGAGAGGAGAAGGGGAGGGAAAAGGAAAAAGGAAAGGGACAGGGGAAGGAAAAAAGGAAGGGGAAAAAGAAGGGAAAATGGGAAAAGGATAAGGGGAAAGGAAAAGAGGAAGGAGAGGAAAAGGGGAAGGAAAAGGGGAAGGACAAAGAAAAAGGAAAAGGAAAGTGGAAGGAAGATATCTTAAGAAATGTTGGACGCACGCACGGACGCACGCACGGACGCACGGACGCACGGACACTCAGGTGATTTTATAGTCTGTCCAATGCTATACATAGCATTGGACAGACAATAAAACAGAAATGTAACACCATGTAGTCATTAATGAGATCTAAATATACAGTACTGAGCTCCTTCTCAGAGACAAGAAGCCCAGCTATAGCTAAAAAGCCGACCGTACCGTTTACGTCCTAAGCCCAGCCTCCGATTTCCGGTTACGAAGAAAAAGCGATTTTGTCACAAGTGAAACAGTTCCATGCACGCTATGTTAACAGAACGTTGTCTCGAAAGGTACAATGAACACTAGTAGGCCTATAACAGACATCGCACGTGGTCATTTCACCAAGCGATATAAATAGCTACTGTTCCATGCACGTGGTCATCTCGTCAGGTGATATAGGCTTAAATGGCTACAGAGTAAATGAACAAGGAAAACATTGAAGATTTTTCGCAAATATTTCTCACAATAAAAACGTCTTGCTCGGGAAGACACGCTATAGCCTATACAGTTTCTGTTGCAGTACTGATCTTCAAGGTCATTCAAGGTGAATGATTTTCATGTCATTTGAAAGCCAATATGCGATTTCCTATTAGTGATCAATAGCAACTTAGCACATTCTAGCCGCAATAGCGCGTAAGGCCCTTCAAGGTCATCCAAGGTCAATGATTTTTATTCAGTCTGTCAGGGCGTATGTCACTTCCTATTAGTGATTAATAGTAACTTACGCCGTATCTCTCTCCGTTTCCGAGATATGGCCACTTATAACTTGTAACTTTCCACTAAAAATTGCGGCCAAACCGTTGCAGATGGAGACATAGTCACTATTGACACCCTATAGGAAGCTACCGCCGCTCTATCCGCTGGTACCATCGCAGTTCCCCTACAACTTATGGTTTAGCCACAACATCACACGATTGGCATTGCATAGTGCGTTATGACCTTTCAAAGTCATCCAAAATCAACGATTTATATCTCATTTGAAAGCCAGTGTAAGACTTCCTATTAGTGATCAATAGCAACCTAGACCCTATCTTGCCCCGTTTAGCAATTTAACAGGTAACACTATGTGATCTCATATGGCAGGTGACGCTCTGTAGCTTTGATGTGGTTTTCCCATACACGCTGTACCCATTGAACGTGCTGTTTAACATTTTGTCTTAGCCGGCTTACAGGCTTGAGGATATATCATTTGGTTGGTTGACTGATTCATTGATTCTCTGATACATCAACTCATAATGTCCAGACATTATTATGTAACAAATTTAACTAGAGCGTATTAGTCGGTGTGTAACTGTAGGTCACGTGAAACAGTTGCGGTCAATACGTCGACAACTAAGTCAACGATTCGACGCCGTTGACACCGCTGCTAACATGTTTCAGAACGGAGCGCTCACACTACGAGAACTACAGGCCATACAGGTATAGTTTACATTACATAGGCCACTGTTTATCTCTGCGACGCGTTTGTCTGAAGTGGGATAGATTAACGAAAGAGATAATCTACTTGTGCATTTACTGTTGTCTTTCTGTCCGCAAAGTTACCCCAGTTATAGTGTGAACTGATTTCGAGAAACATCGCTCAAAAATATGCCACTTAAATTTTTAATTAGCTCCCTAAAACAATGGCCGATTTTAATAATGTTTGGCACGCAACATTGCGAAGAAACTTGACGTATATGACTGTAGTCCCCCCCTTTACTTTAATGCTGTCGCTACATTACCTTGAGAAAACGCATAAGTCGTAGTTTACAACAATGAATTCGTACTGGGTAGCTCATGTGTCGGCTCAAAATTGATTAAATGAATATCGACAAACACAACTGGCAATGTCTCTCACAAAGTCACACGTGTCACATCATATCACCTGTATTACAGCATGCGTGCTCAAAATGCACGAACGCAAGCGGTAGACGTTGACTCCACCGTCAACAGCATGTTCAATAATCGCGTGACTCAGAGCGGCTCACTCGCTGTTGATCCGTCGTTTCAGATCGTATGACCTTACAAGAAATATTATTAGATTGTGACCAATTTAATGTACTCCTCGCGTGCATCATTTTCTTTTGTATTCTTTTAAGAGCTTTTTTGTTCCTTTCGGCTTGTATTAGAGACCCTGCGTCTAATTGAGACCCGTTTAATATTAGGCCTACAGGGTGGTCCAAAAAACGGACCCCAGTTTTATTTTTGGGATAACTTCGGTAATTCAGCACCAATTTTAACCATTCTTTCACTGTTATAAGCAGAAATTTATGCCGCGTAAACGTGAAGTTCTTCCGCCCACCGCACCTTTATTGTGTGACCACATTACCTAGCAAAATAAACACTGTCAAAGCTACAGTGGTCTCAGAGAACAGGCAAACACATAAAGATATCAATTTCGTAGCATAAAATACTTACTTATTCGCAGTAGTGCCTTGTGACGTCATTGTTACGTCGTTTTGTGTTTATTTAAGTTTGTTTACCAGTAATAATTTTTTTAGAATAAATCGTTTGATATGGGCAGAATAACAAAGGATGATCGCTGTTCGATCATGGGCTAACGAACTGAGAACTGTTTTGCTAGGTAATGTGGTCACACAATAAAGGTGCGGTGGGTGGAAGAATTTCACTTTACGCGCCATAAATTTCTGCTTGCAACAGTGAAAGAATGGTTAAAATCGGTGCTGAATTACCGAAGTTATCTCAAAAATAAAACTGGGGGTCCGTTTTTTTGGACCACCCTGTATACTAATAGTGACTGGCGTCGAGGTCGTTATCGGAAATTGTCTACCCGAAGTTCATAAAATATTGCCCGACCTCAACACATGCGTTTATCTGGCACAGTTGTGGAGATATGGCGCCTCAAACATAATGGGGTCACGACCTTGAACTTTTGGAGTCACGTGACGTCATCGGTCACGTGAAGATTTGACTCCCGGGGGTCGACTTACTATAGGGTGGTTTTCGGGGATGGGCCATCAAATGCTGCCAATCGCATTTCCACCGACCGACCCACGTTGCCATGGCAACGAAATTTGGAACAAAATTGGCTATAACTGGACTTGTGTAAAAGATATCTGCGAGATTTTGTGCCTATAGGTTCAGTCGTTTTTCCTGTACAGGACGGCAAGAAAAAAGAGAAGGGAAGGCACAAAAAGTCACGCAAGGGTTATATTTCACCTATTCGTGAAGAAGCCTACTGTGAACAAATGTGTACCAAATTTTGCATGTCGGGAGATATGCCGGACGTAATCATCTGTGCAAAAATTGAGGTGAAAAAATTAAGGGGTTTGGGATTTACGGGGGTCAAATTTTGGGTTCTTCCATTGAAATGGCTGGTCACCCTTACAATAGTGCTGCGTTACTGCGCAACCTGCGATTGCGATACAACATCACCAACTTTATTGCACTGGAAGTGCTCAAAAAGAAAATTTTCAATCCAGTTCATCATATTACAAGATATACCGTAATCATGTAGTTTATGAAGTAGTTTTTGATGGCTAACGCCATCATCACACCTCACACGGTAGTGTGAGTGTTGTAAGGACGACCTTCAAAGTATATGGGAAAATGCAAACTTTGACCCTCAGCCAACCAAAAACCCCTGAACCGATCGTCAC
>Ga0209367_1002707_pt1 | contig 23632 bp, 11 predicted proteins | sample WorMetLIZISLAND2_FD_187412 | JGI IMG/M metagenome (GOLD analysis project Ga0209367, IMG submission 187412) | Marine gutless worms symbiont microbial communities from Max Planck institute for Marine Microbiology, Germany - Olavius geniculatus... ... | reverse complement strand
CACCAGCACACACAGCACGCAGCGCAGGAAACTGACTGCGGGCCAACTGTCCAGATTTCATCAGAAAAGACCAATGGCCTTTAAATTCGCTGAATGCAAACTCGGTGGACTATCACGTGTGGTGTGCAATGTTGGAGCTTACCGCAAGCTTAAAACAAAGCCAAAAACAATCGTGGAACTCAAGGAATTGCTTCAGGTTATCTGGGGCAACCTACCACAAGGACCAATCGACATGACTGTGAAAGACTTCTCAAATTAAGCAACTGAAGGCTTGTGTTGGAGCTTGGAGCTGTCGGTGGACACTTCGAACATTCACAGTGACAATGGAATTATGGCGTCTGATCATTAGTTAACTGTGTTGTTTGACTTGTTTCAACGATGTTATTGAACTGGTGTTGTAGCTTGAACATTTTTTCATGCTGAAAAATTGGTAAGCAGTTATGTTAAAAAATCTATGACTTCGTCATTTTTCAATGGAATCAAATTTTATTTGGCATTTAGCCGTAGAACAATTTAGTAAAAAAAATCTGTGAATTTTTAGATTAAAATGCTAAACGGTTGCTGAGAAAACAGCAAAAAACTTTAGGGGGCTACTTTTTTCTGCTGCACCCTGTACATGCTGGGTCAGTTGAGCAGTCAACTAGCCCAGTGTGAAATTGATTGATGGTAATACACTTGGAGTTGAATCCTTAGAATCTTTACCTGTTAGTTGTCAGTCTGATGTCCTTAGCATTACACCACCATGCATCTTTACCTCCACTGATGAATGGTAGAGGTGTTTGGGTCTCTTCATTTGTATTCAAAATAACTGAAATAGTTGTGAATGGATTTTCACGGAAATTTTTGGAAGAAGTGACCAGACGTTTTTTGTGGATTTTGTATCATCGACGATTTTTACGGTTAAGGAGATCAGGTGTAAATTGAGTGAGCTGGCACTGTGTTGTGTTGGTCATGTGTTGCTAGCTAAGGTTTAAAGGGGTAATAAACCTTGAAAACCACATGGCATAAAAATGAAGTATGCAATTAACAAACTTAAGTGGCACTAATAAAAGTGATAAAGATTTTAGATAAAAGCGATGTGTGAAGATAAAAAGCCATAGCCGACATTTTGTATCATGCAAAGCATAGTTACCGGTAAGTACAAATTTTTTTACATATTGCTGCACTTGATGCCAAATCTCTGGTACTTATGGCATTTGTTTTGCACAATACAAAATGGCGGCTATTACTTTTTATCTCAAACATTGCTTTTATCTGAAATTTTCTATCACTTGTTCAGAGCCACTTAAGTTTATTAATTATATAATTTAATGTTAGGCCATGTTGTTTGCAAGGTTCATTTTTTCTTCAAGGTTTCTGATTGCTTTTGGTTGTGACTGTTCTGTGTAGCTGGGACACACGGAATCACACGTGGAAGCTCACAGAAGCTCTGCGTTCGTCCACCATCACTCTGGACTGGCAGCGCAAAAACAAGACAGTGTTTAAGTCCGTCAACTATGCCGGTTACATCGGCGTTCTAACGGCCATAAAACCGGTCAGATTTATGCCTTCCGTCACCATTCATATTACCACAGGCATTGTGTTTTGCACGTCGGTTCGTCTGAATGTTCGTATGAGAGGAGTGTGTGAATGAGTAAGGGTGCTTGTAGCTAGTGCAACTTAAGCAGAAAAGTTACAATGCCCTGCAGTTAAAGCTAATGGAAATGCTTTTTTGTAGTACGGAAAATGTTCAAAGATAATATTTTGCCATCGGATTTTGATTTGCATATTGTTTTTTAGCCATGGTCTTGCTGCCATGGGGCTTTTCTCTCACTGATCTGTGACTGTGTCTACAGTACTACATATTGGTAAACGTTCGATGATCTGAGATGCCAACTGTCCCTGTGTGTTTGTAATGTAGTTTCTGAAATATCTCTGGTGTTCTAATCTTTTGCCAAAGTGTTGTCAGTAGTGTATTGGAACAGGAAATTTTGGGTCTTGATCTCACAAAGATGAGTCATTTTTATCACAAAGATGAGTCATTTTTATCACTCCATTGTTACTTTTTTTTGCTTGTTTTGACACTATGAATTGTTTAATATTGTTTTTGTTGAGTTGGAGGCCTGTAGGAGACTGTTACATTAGCAAAGCCAAGTGTTAAAACATAATTGACTGTTTTAGTTGATTTTTGCAGAGCTGAAAATCTTCGAGTAGAAGGTTGCTAGGTCCAGGTGAATTGTGCTTATATTGGCAGCTGAGTTATTTAAACTAAACACATTTTTAATTAAATGTCTTGAAGATAATTTTTGTCACTGTGATGCATATTTTTGTATGATACAGGGGGCTTTCACATTTACACTGAATGAACGACGTAACATAGATGGTGGCTATATCGGTAAGATTTGTGTTTTGAGTAGAATGAGTGTTTTTATCATTATTCTTTTTTTTCTTTTGGTCTTTTGTTGAGTGGCAGGTCTATGACAAACTCCTCTGACAGCTGTTCCTGTCTTCTATGTCTCTCTTCAAAGTCCCGTGGTCTTTACTTGTAATGTCGTTCAGTATTTGTAGGCGCTTTCTTTTTCTTGTCACTTTTCCAATCATTCTGCCTTCCATTATATTGCGCAGCAGCGAATCATGTCACAGTATGTGTCCTATCCATCTGACTTTGTGCTGTCGTACTAAGTCTAAGATGATCTATTGGACTCTTTGCAGTACTTTATCATTTGCTACCTTGTCAACCGAGCTGATCTTTTTCATCCTCCTCCAAAGCCACATTTCAAATGCTGATCATCTTTCTCTATCGGCCTGCGTCATTGTCCGTGTTTCAGTACCATAATGAGCAATGCTCCACACTATGCACTTTATTATTCTTTTTTCAATTCTGTGTTCCACTTTTTAGTTAGTAGCCGTTTTTTGTTCATAAAGGCTTTTGTCTTTATATTGCTGATTTATTTTATCTTGTGATATGTAATCATAGTGCAGTATGACTGTGTTGCATCTTTGTCCTATCCTTGCATTGATGTTGGTGCAGGTATGAGGGTGGGATGCTGGTTTATAGCGGAGAATTTAAAAATATGAGGAACTTTTTGAGGCAAAATGTGCAGGAAGATATGCAGAATTTGGCGAAATGTGTGCCTCATATATGCTGCATATGTCGCATACATGTGGCATATTTTTTCGCATATTTCCAGCATATGCAATTTCGAGTGACAGAGAATAATAATCATGATCATTAATAGGCCTATTCTGCACAGTTTTGACATTTTCGACTTCATTTATTTAATGTCTAACTGTCAATACCGATAATCTAAAAATAAATAAATATGCGATATGCAGGTTTTGGCTAAATATGCGACCGCATATTTGCATATAACCAGCATCCTTAATAAGGTCTTGGCCGAACTATTCCCAAAAGTTTCTTTACTGTAGAGAAATGGACCCGTTCAGCAAGGTACATGTGTGCTTGTGTGTGAGCATATCGGACTGTTATTGTTTCAGTCATGCGTGAACTCTGGCATGTTATCTATTTTCCACATTGCATCTGCAGTTTGTCCATATTGCGGCAGTGGGGAGGAGACAGCTGAACATTTACTTTTTTGCCAAAATTGGCAGCAGAATGCCAGCATTACTTTGGTGACTCCACTGTCATCATCGATGTGTTTGACGACAGTGAGAACCTGGTGGAATTTCTTCACCACTTCTGGGCATCTACCCATTTTCCCTCTTTTCTGGTTGCTTACTGGAAGCCAAAGCATGCGAATAATTTGCTGCAGGCATCATCAAGTGGCTGCTGGGCGATCGCAGTGGCAGCTGGATGTCGTTTTTGACTCGGCAGACGCTAGAGGTCGCCACCAGTTACCAGCAGGCCAAGCACCTACTCACCAATACCACGCTCATCGCACCAACGTATTTTATTCTTGGTGGCACCAAGCCGCATGAGGTAAATTATTTATATTGTTTTCTTCACATATTTCTTGGGAAAACAGTGTGTTTGCTGCAAATTATTAGGCATTATTCGGTTTTGTATAAGTTGCAAACTGAGCTGTGAAAAGTCTTGGAATAAGTCGTCAGTTTTATGGTTGTTATATTTGCAATAACAGATCAAACCTGGTTGACAGTCTTGGACGAAATATGAATTTTTGAAAAAAAATTCAATAAAACAAACCGTGCTCATGCTGAATTTAAAACGATGTGTACAGTGTCTTACAATTGCGCATGAGTTTTTCTTCTCAACAAAAAGACAATTATATAAAATTTGTATTCGTTGTTGCTGATTTGACATGTGCAAATGTGAATATTTGGTAGTTAGTGGAGTTTTTGCTGTTAGAAGTACTGGTGATAATATAGGCTTGTGTCGTAACTCGGTCACGGGAGAAAACACTGGATGTATGGGAGATTGGTACGAACGGTAGCACCTGGTACATCCTGGAGACAAACTATGATCACTGGAAACAGCCTCCATTCTGGGACAACAGACGCACCCTGGCACATCACTGTATGAACAACATGACTCAGCAGGTTATTTGCTTGTACATTGTAATGAAGCTGTTACTATTACTATTATGTCAGGGATAACAATTACACCTTCCCCACTAATTTATGTCTTGGTGGTGTAACGGTGTAACTTGTAACCTCGAGGTTGCAGGTTCGACTCCCGCCCGGTGCACTGCCAGGTAACAACCTTGGGCAAGTTGTTCACACACATGTGCCTCTGTTCACTGAGCAGTTTAATTCGGTACTAGTGGTCAAAGGGCGGTGATGCTTTGCGGCTGGGAAGTTAACCGTAGGTCTGGCATCATACTGGCCATGTATCTCAGACTTAGTGGACTATACAACTATGGGGGGGCTCAACAGCCACAGAAAGGGCGATGAGCACCTCGCCTACACCCCAGTCAGGCTATGGCACCTTTACCTTTACCTATACTAATTTTTTATCTTGTCACACTCTTTTCTTTTTGTTGGAAAATTTTGTTTGAAAAATACAAAAGTTGGGACTGAAAATTACTCACTTTGGGTGAACTTAGAGGCAGAAGTGAACTTTTTAGCACCTATAATTCTCTCAGTTGGAAATTTGCAGCCGTCTGTTGGAAAATTACAACTTGTTGCTCCGTACTTTTTTTCAACTCACAAAATGGCGCTGACTATTGCTACATCAATATTGCTGCTGTTACTGCAGAGAGGAAGGATATTTTAGCTGAATAATTGAGGTCAATGCACATGCGTGGTGTTAGGCATCCCCAGTTGGGGGTCGTCTTTAGATGTTTCTGACACACAATAAGAGATTGAGTATTAGAAGCAGTTAGAGATCTCAGCCCTCAGTCATGAATACTGCCGCCACCTGGTGAATACAGTGGACTCAGTACAGCAAATATATGCTCATTCCCACTTGATGCCTAGTACCGTTGTGTTTGAAATATTAATTAAAATTTGTTCGCAGTTTGTTGAGACATCCAGCACAGCAGGCAGATCAAGTAAAATAAGTTTCCTTTCTTGGGATAAGAATTATGTCAGAGCAGTTCTTTTTTAGTTAACAACAGTAGCTGCAGCTTATTAAGTTATGTAGATTCATTGATAATACAACTTTAAAAAATTGTTCTTGATGTTTTGGCATCCGTTGCTGTCTTCTTCAGAACAACTGTTCACCAGGTGTCGCTGCAGCAGACAGTGAGCAATCATAGATGTGTGGAAGTTGATAGGATCCCTTGTGTCGGTTGATCGACTTGTCTTGTTCTTTTCTGATGTGTATCACTTCCCTGATCTATCCGTTTTGAAAAAGGTTGTATTATCAATAAATCTACATAACTTAACAAGTTACTGTTTCAGCCCATGCGTCTATTGAAAGAAAAAAGGGAGCTGCAGCTGTTTGTACATTTGTTGTAGGAATGAATGTTTTCCGTGAAACTAGTTTTATGAGAAATTTATTTGCTGCGCTGTTGCAGAACGTTGGCTTCGCCAGTCTATTTGATGTACTTTCCAGCAAGCCTGTGTTGAACAAGGTTAGATTCCTTATCAGATGCTCCTTATTTTTCCTCGTTATTTTTCTTATCTTGTGTTAATGTATCGCAAAAATCGTGCTTGCACGTTCAAGTTGTTAACAATTTTTATGCTCTATTGTATGCACCGTTAGAATGCAGGCCAAACACTGACTGACCCATCAGGGTATGCAAATTTTTGCATGGGAAAGTTCATAGAATTGTCACAAACATTTCATGACATTAATGACAGTCAGTATGTATAGAGGAAACGTTATTAACTGGTAATGAGTATCAGTAGTAGGATGTGGTTTGCATTAAACCTGCGTTAATCCGGGATTAAAATTGAACTGTATACGTTGGCCTACCAAACTTACTACGGGTCAGCACCAGTGCAGTGCTTTTGATTTTGACCAAACTGTTTTTTATATTACTTTGTTCATATTTCATTATGGTACTCCGTGGAATTCAGCATTTTATGTCAAATGTAAAATGGCAAAACGTCTTATCTGCATTCAGTGACATTTCAACAAAACTGAAAACAATTTTTACATGATTTGTTCTTTCTGACTTTTCTAACAGTGCTTTTAATGTTCTTGTAAAGTTTGTTCATAAGTAACGTACACGTACAGATTTGCTTGCTAAATTTAATAATGAAAATGAGTAAGTATTTGAGTGTTATTTTTAAATAACTTTGTAACTTGTAGATAGGTTGTTTTGCTATGGACAGTTGTACACCATGGACCATGAAAACGTGCCACTTTACTTTTCTCCATATATTCCCAATTATTGACCGATTTTCAAAACTCTTTCACTGGCACACCCTGTGGATAATTTGCAATAATGTGATTATTATATATCACACCACACGGTAAATGTGTTTATACACTACCTTGTGAAATATAAATGTAAGCAAAAGCTAACGATAATAACAAAAATTTACGTAAATGAAAAAACGCTTCAGACCAACATTGCGATGAATGGTCCGTATGACACTAGACTGTGTTATACCCACACAGTCTAGTGTCATAAGGACCATTCACTACAATGTTGTTATGAAGTGTTTTTTTCATTTTTACCAAAATATTTGTTTGTTATTATCGTTATGTATGCATACTTTATTGTTATTTCACAAGGTAGTGTAGAGACGCATTTATGATGTGGTGGGATCTAAAATAATCACATTATCGCAAATTTTCTGCAGAGTGTGCTGGTGAAAGAATTTTGAAAATCGGTCAATAACTGGCGAAGATATGGACATAAGTAAAGTGGCACGTTTTTTGGCCCATTCTGTAGATATGATTTTTGGTTATTCTGCCCTAGATGTGCAGTATTGAACGCAGTCTGTTGTTGTCGTGGTGTGAAATAACTTTTCCCCCTGTTGGCCTCTCCGTGTTAGATACTGAACTGTAGAGCTTATTTCCATGCTTTTCCTGTACTGTGTTTGTCAGCCCGGTGCAGCGAGTCATGAACGATGTGAATGCCGGCTGAGACTGCGAGATCTAGGCCTAGGCTGGCTGTTGAAAGCAGTCAGACGAGATGAACGGACCGACAAAGACAGTAAAGGAAAAAGCGTGGAAATTAAGCTCTACAGTTTAGTATAAAACTTACACCACTGCCACGGACATGACTGTTAAGATGTTTTTTTAGATTTTTATTATTTGTTGCTTTTTGGCTGTTTTTCTCGCACTGGCATCGTGTCCGAGCTGGGCGTGGTTTGTGTAGCCTAGCAGCAGTCATGCTTGATTGACAGTGACCGTGCTTTCTTGAAACGATGGTGCAGGTTTTTGCTTTCATGGAAAGCACGGTCAGTCAAGCGTGACTCTCTTGCTAGGCTACACAAACAAACGACCAGCTCGGAGACGATGCAATCGTGAGGAAAACAGCATGCTTTAGACAAAGGGGAGTGGGCGTGGCAGTGGTGTAATCCAATAGACAGCATTCTGAAATTAATGGCAGTCTGGAGGATAACAGTGACGATTATTAGAACTACCATTACGGTTACATAATGCACAGTCATAATGGTCAGTTCTTACAAATTTTGGTTCGGATTGTTATTTTTGGGTTTTGTGTGTTCCTTGTCTGGTTTTTATCTGTAAAGATTAAATTTTGTGTTTCATTAGGTGTTTATGTGTTTATGTGTGCATTGCCTGGAATGGCCGTTACCGAAGTAACCTATACTGTGTCGGGTCGGACGTTAAACCCTACTCACTCACTCTGAAATAACGTGAGATGTGCGCTTGTTTTTACTGCAGGCAACAACGTACACTACTCTAATGCAAGTGGACTCCAGGCGCATGGAAACTTACGTACAGCACTGCCCAGACCCATGTACTCCTTGGTGACAGTGATGTGCTACTAACAGTGCCTATGTAACGAGAGCCATCCCAAAAGTTTCTGGCTTTGATGGCCCTTGTATAATCAAGGCGGTGCTGCAAAACTTTCAATACAGGCAAAAGGGATGGGGCGCTAAACGCATTTGTAATGAGTTTCTTAACAAGAATTGGGCGCTCAGTTCTGTTAAAGATCTTCTGCGCAAAATTGACAAGACGAACTCGATTTCTCCAAAGGTCGGCAGTGGACGGAAGCGGACTGTCCGAACAACACAGAATATCGAGTGTGTAGCGGAGCTGATATGCAGACAGGAAGGAAACCCTGGGTCCAGCAAAATTTCAAGACAGATTCAGAAGGGCACATTGAACAGTTGTTTACTTGACTGTTTTGTTGTTGTGTGAAGTTTTCGCTGTTTTATTTAGACCTACACGCAAACACATATTTTCATTTGTGTTTCACCATTGTGATATAATACAGTTAGGGTGCTTTAATTCTATCGTATTATTTTGGATGATTTTCTGACATGCTCATTAGGTTTTGACATCAATATATGCAGAACAGACTAGCAATTTTTTGGTGTGTCATTTTGTCCATAAAAACAAATGCAGTAGCATTTTAAGCAGAATAATACAGGAGATGGTTTTTATGACCCACTCTGTAGTTTACCATTGAGGATAGGAGACTAAGTTATTATGTAATATGTAATAATGTACAGTCGGTGCCTAAGGCTTTTAATGCGATAATGTTGTAGTGTATATTTTTTCTTTTTTTTCTTCTGTTGAGTGAGAATTTACTGATCATGTTTTTGTTTTTAATCGATAGATTAACCACACTACCACTTTTTCTACTTAGTTGTACTACAGACTGGCTTTTGTGATATCATTTTATTGTTATATTATTTCTGTTGTTATTTTTGTGATTGTTTTGCAACATACTATATTGGTATATGAACGTGATTGTTCATAATTTTATCCTTTGATTATGCTATGAAACATATGTAGGCTAATATATTCATGTATGTATGCAGATTATGGTTTACTCTTTTAGCTTTTCTAATACAAATGCTAATATTGATACTAGCCTGAAGGCCACGCTGTATGTCGTGTGAACCATCTTTTATTTGTAAAATATTGACGTGAAAAAGAATTGCCGTTCGTTGAATGACTTTTGTATGCATTATCTGCACGTGTGATAGATAATGATTTCAGTGCTTCGTATGGTGCTGCTTTTATGTCTGCATTAAATCTGTGATATACAGAATATTGTAAGTTGCTGAATATAAATGTATTCGTATGTGCTGTAATTTGTGTGTTGTTAATGGACTAGAGTGTGTTCTTCCACAGCTGGCCGATCATTCAGTCAATAATTGTTACTCAGTTATACTCGGCAACTGTGAATGATTCTAGGCTTTAGGCCTACTGGTAGGAACTGGTGACTGAGAGCTGCTGCCACTGATGTGAATGAAGCGCAACATTGTATGATAATAATCAGTGGCTTCTATCCCCCCTCAAAAATCTGGAATCGAAATCGGGTGCAACTTCCCCCCAGTTTTGGGCTCAGGTTTCCCCCAATTTCTGACTCAAGTTTTCTCCTCTATTTTGGGCTTCTTCCCCCAGTTTTGTTAAGGGTGTAGTTTGCCAAGTGAAAATAGGGGGAAGTAAAAAATAGGTGGAGTTTTGTTAAGGGTGCAGATTGAAAAATAGGGCAGAAGTAAAAAAAACTTGGAGGAAGTTTTGTTAATGGTGTAGTTTGTCCAGTGAAAATAGGGGGAGTTTTGATCTGCAACGTTAACAAAACTTCCCCCCCTCTTATTTTTCACTGGGCGCAAGCTGCACCCACCAGCTATAGAGATAGACGCCACTGATAATAATTTTTACGTGTTGTAATAAATTTAATAATAAAAAATCGTTCACTTTTATTAATTATATTAGCATGGTTTTAATTATTTTTTTGTCAATTTTGTATGATTTTGGTTATAAGTAGTAGCAGTAGTAATAGTATTAATTTAGTTAGAGTTGATCTGGGTGTGCCAAAAATGGCACTATTTTTGTAAGCTATAGCTTCATGAAATATTAACTGATTTTCAAAATTCTTTCACTGCCATAATCAGGAAAATATTTTGCAAGAACACTATCAGATCCCACCACACCTCACGTGTGTCGCTACACTACGTTGCCTTGTAAAAGCATCACAACACGTTTCACTGATCGCGCCGTTGCTCATTGAATTGGCTGAGTGTGTTGTCCAGCAGCAAGGCGAACATATTGAGCATTTGATGTAAAAACTGCATGATGTGACAGTTGTTTTCAATGTTTTGAATAATAACTGAACTGTTGTTAATTTCTCAAGATGTGTTGTTACAGAAGTCTTGTTTTCAATTGTTGCTTTTACAACACTGACATTTCATAAGTTAATGCAGCGACAAACTTGAGGTGTGGTGGGATCTTTAGTGATAGTGTTATTACATATTTTCTTCTGATTCTGGCAGTGAAAGAAATTTGACAATCGGTTGATATTTGACGAAGTTAAGGCGTTTAAAATATGCTGCTATTTTTTGGCTCACCCTGTATAGCTAGCGGTCAAGCATTACGTGGTCGCCATCATTGTGATGACACAGGACCTAGCCTAAAAGTAGGAAGGAACTGACATTGCGTTGAGTGTTAAAGACGCTTAGGCCTGTAGTCCAGTGTAGTCTTTAGGCAGTTTCGACGTACATTTACGTCTGTGACTGCAGTGTCTTGAATGTGCGATCCTGGAGAACGTGGACAACAGTATCTACGCCTTCGAAACTTCGACACTGGCGGATTATAACCAACTTGATTTACCGGAAGGTGACAGATGAAAACATACAAGCCTAGGTCTACCTTCTGTCGTAGCGATGACGTCAATTCAGATTGAATAACGTAAGCTGGCGTAAGAGGGAAGCAGATGTTGGAGCTGATGTTGAACAGTAACCGAATTTTGTGGATGGACATGATGAATAGTCAAGTGCGTCAGTAATGCTTGGCGAGTTCCGTGTTGTAAGACGCCGAGAACACATTGGGATCGGTGTTGTATATCGAGTCATATCCTGTACTGTATAGGCCTATATATACAGGGTGCGCCGTTGTCAAAAATTGGGAGACTGGATTCCCGTTAGCGTTAGCTTTTAATTTAAGATGATTTGTCTGAGCCTTTTGTGTAGCCGCTGCACGTGCATATACAGTATGTTTAAAAATATTACCTCTGTCGTAAATGTGCTTTCTCATAATTTTTTACGCCGCTTATCTGCTTCGTGTCTATCCGTGTGCGTAGCGTTTTCATGCGCGCGGACTCTGCGCGTAGTGTGAATGCCGCTTAGTGTTTACGCGGTAGAGTGCGAACATAAAAAATATATGCGGTGAGCTGTGTATAGGCCTATTTGTTTTGTTTTAAATTCCCGGTCGTATGTTTTTGCCAAAAGTAGCAAAACCGGATAACACCTGCCAAAGATATCACGAAAATAAAAAAGGGTCACGTTTTTTGAAACACAGTATAGCAAAAAATTTATCCACAATGTCTTAGAACATGACACTGTAGATCACGATTTCGCACCCAAATATATTCTGATACTGTGTCAGCTGTGCGTCACGTGTAGCGGTATAGAAGTGTCGATAAGCTCACACTGAACGCTGCAGCCTGCAGTTGTGCTGAAACGTTTGCGCTGGTCTTCTTTACAATTCCATTATTCCAGGCTGACGCGCCGGTGGTCCGTCCACTTAAACCCGACCGTCCGCCAATGCAACGTCTTGACCTCGGATCTATTCAGCGTTTGACGACCAGCAACAACTGCCGGGAGGCTGGCGTGCGAGTAGGCTGGAGAAGAACTTGGGGAGAGGTCACTCGGGTCGTCCTGGGATTTTGCACACACGTCCAGAGGCTTCTGGATGCTAAGCTTCACATTTTGAATAAAAATACAGCCTAATAGGCTACTCTACTAAGACAAGTTTTGCTTGTCTGTCTGTTGTTTGCCGTTTTCGGTGAAAATGTGTGCATTTGCTTTGTATACCATGAACAGTATTCTATTCACGCCAAAATTGAGCCATTGCGTTCGGATGGCGAGCGGGCTTCGCTCGGGTCCGGGAAGGCAGGTGGAACTCTGAATCTAAAATTCTTAAATTTTTTGAGTGCCATCGTTAAATAATGCACATCAGGCTAGTGTCATAAACGACACAAGGTTCCAGTTCATACTGCTGAACACATAGATAAAGTTCGCTTTCGTCCACTGCAATGTCTAGAGGCATTTTTACGAGTCGGTAGAGCTGGGATGCCACGCGGCGGCTGCAGTCAACGATTTGCCAACGACGTTGCTGCTGTGCTGCTGAGCTGCAGATGACGATTGGCAGGCAATTCACCTAGGCATGTCGGCAGCGCGTCGCACGTACTACAGACGCAGAAGAGGATCGTAATACACTGACAGACAGACTGACAGAGAGACGTGGCGACTGGTCGAATACGGAGGTCGCGTCATCATCTCCCCGCTAGTTCTTTACGTCAACGCGTCGTCGTCGTCGTTACAGCTCCTACTGCTGCTCCCAACTGACGAAGTACGTGCTGTCTGTCGTTTTATGTCTGTCGATTAGCACAGCGACTGAATTTGTTACATTTTTGATGCAACTGCAGGTAGATTTGTACATTTATAAGCTTTGAATAATTTCAGCAGACAATGTACGTATTGCATTCTTTGTCCATAGTTATCAAATTTTGTAATTTTGTAGTGTATTCAATACTAACTGACAACGATTGACTCATTTTCCAAATTATCGTCAGCAGCTCTAGTTAGGGACGAAAAATTTGTGGCTATTTTTGATGGGTGTCGCTTGATGACGGGATTTATGTTAATTAGGCTACCAGGAAGAGTTAACAAATACTGCAGTACGTTTGCTCTTAGCACTTAAAAAAGAAGAAAACGAATATTTATTTGCGAACTAAATCACACGTGCGCCAAATCTACAGGAGACTCAAACGAGCACACAAAAAGGAGCAAACTCTCATCCACATAACTTAGCTAGAACAATAATGCCGAATAACGAGAAAAAACAAGGCCAAAAAACTGTTAAGATCTTATACAATGAATAGGTGCAACAATTATTTACACAACTAGGAACAACACGTTTTTCTGAAAAAAAACTTCTGAAAGAAAATTTGTAAACATTGAATAAAAAGTTACAACGTATAGCCTATACCCACGCACTTTGATTTTTGTATTTTTGAAAACAATTGAGATGGGCGCAAGAAAACGAAACTTAGCGTGAATAGAACGACTGAAGTCACTGAACGTGTTAGGCCTACAGGACAGGTTTCGGTCGAAGGAAAGGTGGACGGCCGCTTAATATGTCGACACTATGTGGACATATTTTTATCTAGCCTATAGATTAAAAACGTTGGGGAGATAAAGAAAAAACGATAAAGAAAAAACGATAACTAGTGAACCAGTGAATAAGCCTAACATTAATTTTATACACATTCATATTCACAACAAGTAGGCCTACGCTTAGCAGTGGTATTTGAAAGTCCGAGACATCTGTTGCTATGTTTTTCTACACTTTATGTAATTATTATTCTGTACTGCTTGATTTTAAATATGACGTTAATGCGGAGATTGTAGGTAGGCCTATATCCGAGCAGTCTTCTTAGGCAACTATTGAAGTAGGCTAGTATAGGCTACAAGTCTGACAGGCGGACACCTTCGCACTAAACCTAAGTGATACGGTCGATCGACATTCGACAGGATGTACATGGCCACCCACAGAACGTGTCTCTGACCGCTTGATGCCCTGCCCCTCTCTCTACGAGACCACGGACCGCCAACGTCGTCGACAAGCCTACCATGAATTAAATATTCATTGGATTCGTTGGCGCTTTCTGTTTACAGGCGCAGAATTAGTGGTGATTGACGCTATGATCCGTGTTTGTCATGGCCAAGTTACGCTGCATGGCCGGTGGCGCGCCCTCCATTCTGTCGAACTACAAATCGTCGCTTCGGCTATAGCTTCGATCTCTTCCCCCCAATAGCCCATCTTGTTAATCGCTCGTTACTAATCTCACGTGTTTGCCAATTGATACGATCTCGCCTTAAAACTGTCGTACGGTGGAAATACGATGCAGTAACCACCGTTACGCACCGTTTTAACAGCCGTTTTTCTGGTAAACCTGGGTTGGCCGATTAGTCTTCACACGTCTCTGTGGTCATTTTCAGTGAATATCATATACTGGAACGCGGCATACACGGTGGCAAAGACAACAAGACACGGAAGACATCGACGTTTGAATTTATATTCCAGTTCCGCGGAGAATCACTGAAACGTCATTTTCAGATTCTCTCGATCTGCTGCAGTCGTTCAACATAGGCATACAAAATTATGTCTAATTACCTCCGCCAAAGAGGTTATGTTTTTGCCAGACTTTGTTTGTTTGTTTGTCTGTCTGTCTGTCTGTCTGTCTGTGTGTCAGCAAGATAACTCAAAAAGTTATGGACCGATCTTTCTGAAATTTTTTGGGAATGTCGGGATTGGCAAAAACTACCAGTGATTCAATTTTGGGGGTGATTCAAAAGGAATCTTGGATTCTGGATCACTTTGAAATTTTCGTTAACATTGATGTCAATGAGGCATAAAAGAAACCGCTGCCAAACCGAATATGGTGCTGCCACCTGGCGAACAACATGGCTTTGGCGGAGGTCTGCGGGCTTTGACTGCTTTCTAGTTTCATAAAGTTTTCCTGAGACGTCTCCTCTGTCGAGTTCCCTTAATCTCCATCAACATGTCATTGCTTCGTCCAATTACTTCATATGTTTAAACTTATGAACTGTACTCTGTGGTCATTTTCAGTGAATATCATATACTGGAACGCGGCATACACGGTGGCAAAGAAAACAAGACACGGAAGACGTCGACGTTTGAATTTATATTTGCAGTTTCACGGAGTGTCATGGAAACGTCGTGCATGCTGTAACACAGTGGGGACCATGTAACTAGAAAGACTTGCAAGAAAACAATTTACACCGAGACACCTGCATGTTTAAAAGTGGTGACAGGTGCGCTAGGCTAACCCATTCCGAACATACAACATACAAAAGACAGGCCTATCTACTTTCGCTTTTTAATCAGTTCATACAAATCTGCGATCTATACGGCACAATTTTTATACCAATTTACTGTGGCTAAGTTTACGTTTAGGCCTATCGCACGACAATACAACCTCTGAAGCCTTCCTATACAACTTAGAAGTACGACGCGTACGAGAACGTATACGATTTCGTACATGTTTGTACAGTCTGACTTTCGCATGCACGATCGTGCTTTTTGTACTCTGCGCGAAACAGAGCATTTCTCAATCACGTGTCAATAATTTACGTCATATACGGACGCGGTAGATTTCAATTTTTCTCGCACTGAATGCATTTTCAAGTGGTTCGCCTTATTCATCTTCGTCAGCGTCAATATCATTAATAAATTTACACAGCGAATTTTAGTCGGCATCTCTGTTGTGCTAAGAAGAATTGGAAAAAAACTGTCTTATAGGCGCTAGCTTAAAGCTACCGATAATTCACGATAGGTCACAAAGATTGACAGCCAGTGGCCTAACAGATTACCGGCCCCGGTAGACCGGCCGGTCGGTCTGCGGTTATGATTTTGTTTAAGCTTATAAAACGCTTTGTTTGCATTGCATAGCACCGTAGCTTAGCTCAGTGATAAAGACTAATAATGCAATTTAGTGTTGCAGCCTGGTTAAGTTAACTTAAATATCGTTTCTCGGTGTTTAAATCGTCGCGTACAATCTAACAGTCTTGCTTTGAGACCGCCACAAAGTATCAAGGACCGAAGACGATCTGTCATTCCTTGATGTAAATCATTGGAAAACTAGGCTATATATTGATTTCTTTTTACAAATTCGGCATTTCAAACGGTACAAATTGATTTTTTTTAGTTTTTGTTTATACAGTCAAGAGAAGGGGCCAAAGCGAGGTGACAGGTTAATCATTCAGTGACGGCTTGAGTCTGCAGATTGATGCAACGACTGTCGAGTGTCGACTGTGCGACTAGCTGCGGCAGCTGATTGATTGGAAGTGAGACGGTGTTAGTCTGCGGATGACCTTTCATGCTAAGGTCACACGTACGTCTCGCGCATGCTGGATGCAACGTTTCCGGTCACCTCAATCGCAATTCCGACACACAGAACGGGAGCTTCGAAAATCACAGTCCACAGCCTCACTTTGCGTCGAGGCTTTGCCCCATAACCCGCGCCAAAGGTTGTGTTCCTGGACTCCAATGGGAACTTTGTCCCCAGACTCTCTGATCTATCGTTTTACAAAATTCGGGTTCCGCTACTGGTTTATTTACTTGCTAAAGTGTAGGCTTGCATTACAATCTATAGCAGTCAAGGCAACGTTTTCAGAGTTGGCATACAGCAGCAAAGAAGGACACGCCACGGTCCAAGATGGAACGTTAGAACAAAACGTATGCCTAATTCACGCTGTAAAGTCACCAAACGGAAACAGCCAGCGCCATTATAACAGTCCAGTAATGTCGGCGCCCTGCCGTGCATTCGCCAGAGATCGCGCGGTTTTGTTGTCTCGTGCGGAAGTACAAAATATTAATTCGCCATTTCGCGAGGCCGCCAGGGATGTGTCGGAGTGTGGATGAACGGTACTTGGCGTGAAAGAGCGAACGTGCAGAAGTCGACGGTCAGTGGCACTGGCAGCACATGATGGCCAAACATCGGGGTGGTTATTGACCACGATGATGAACACATGAAGCGGCTGACCATCGTGCACTTCATGGTGGTCTCGACGGGCCTGTAAACATTGCTAGTGTTGGGTCAAACGGGCACTGTGCGAATGCCGAATTAACAATGTGAACGCGTCATGCGTTCATGCCTCAATCTACACCGACGTCACTGCTACCGGGTAGAAAAATGTGTAGGCGCCAGATATAGTTTTGCTGCTATTTCTGCTGCCGTGCCGTTCCTTAACCTACACATGCCTACTTGAAGTCAAGAAAACCAACACGCAGTAAAACGAAAGTGATTTAATTCAAACTGTTAAAATCTTTAGATAACCTGGCTTTCACTTGATCAGCCTGGGCCTACTTGTGTCAGCTTTTCTTAGAATAGCAACTTTTGCTAAAAAAGTTGTTATACTTATAGGTCTATAATAATAGAAACGTATTTTTTTTGCGATTTTAATGCAAAAATAAATTTGTGTGTTCTTTAATCGTCGTTATCTACTTTTATCTTTGGTGTAGTTAAAATAGATTTATTCAGCGTTTTTATTGTATGGTGAAAAATGTACGCTAATTTTTATGAAATTAGTTCTTTTGCAAGAATATGCGTAAATGCCTAATTTAGATGTCCGTTTTTTTTCTGTGGGTTTTTGCCGAAAGTTGGCGATAATCGTATATTCAGGCATAGTAGCATATATACGGAATGAACAAACTGAAATTTAATTTGATCACTTACTTTTCCTAAACCAGTTCAGAGCCACTATAAAAGTATCAGTAGGCCTACACTGTTAATGAATAATTGCGGTGCAGGGCATTGGTCACTCCATTACGTGCGCGTTTCAGTAATATAACTTTTAAATAGGCCTAGGCTTAGTAACGCGGTTTACTGCATATTGTGACGTTTCAGTAGAAAAGCGATTGAAAACGAACAGTTTTGCTGTTGCACGAGAAACGATTGTTTTGAAATCACTATTGAACGTCGTATTTGTCTATGCGATCAAGTTCGTCAATGCTGTTTTCATTCAACGATCTTCAGTTCGATCCGTGCTGCCGCGAAGTCTTATTACTAGCAGGCCTAGAAGGACGGAATAAGACGAGAAAGAACCGGGGAGGAGTAAAGGGACTGGCAGGAGTGGTGCCAAATTGCTTCACGCAAACAGTTGTGTCTTCGCTGGAGTGAAAAGAATACGGAATGATCTCCGGAGCTTGACGTCGAGCGGAACGACTAGTGTTTTGTTTGATATCAAAGGCGTCGAAGTTGTTGACCCCAGGTAAAGCGCTCGCGGCAAGGAAAAACTTGATTAGTGCAAAAAATGAACAACGTCTGAGCAAACTTTATCACCTTTTAAAAATATTATGCCTAAAAGTAACAATGAACAAAATAAAAAGCAAAGGAAATAAACGCACAAAAACTGACATTACAGCTTACAAACACATAACAGCTATAAACTAGAACATGAAAAACACGAAAAAAACAAAATACACATTACGCAGAGCACGTAGCATGCACGCGCTATTATATTACAAGAAATAACTATGATCATAAACTATAAATTATAAATAAACCTTACATATATTACAAGGACAAAACAAGAAATATACAACTGGCCGCAAATTTTTTTTGTTAAGTACAGTAGGCCTATAGTGCTCCGTAACTACAGATCGACTTAAGTTTAAGGTTGTCTAAAATTTATCATGTAAATTCAGTGTACTATTTGCACACAGCTACTGACGTATCAGGCTCTTGTGCCATTACGTGGTTTTTCTCGAGTTTACGTCGTGTCAGTGGCGTCATTAGGGGGTCTCAGTCTACGTAACGTATTGTTCTTGCAGCAGTAACATTGTTTCAAAGATATGATTTACAGAAAAAGTAAAATCATTTTCTTGCAGGGTTCGTAGACCTATCCAGCTCCCTTTCCTAAATGACGTTTCTGGTACGTGTGCCGTCAAGAAACCAGCAAGTATTTACCCATGTTTTCACGGCTAGCTACCGCGTCGTCTGAAATCAAAGTTACCATAACGTCTCGACATCGTGTCGTCTGTGCGATCGTTAGTGGACCGGTGACTTGGCGTGGACGTTTGGAGTAATGCCGTGTGTCAAACACATTAACCCTCTACTGACGACCTACGCTCTTGCTGTCATTGCGACGCCCGACCAGTCGAAGAAACTGTGTCGTCAGGCCTCATTCGTTTTGTACCGTGATCCGCTAGCCGACCCGCTTGTATATTTATTCATCTATTTATATGACATTTTAATATTTTAGCTGCATTGACGTATGATGTATGGGTCAATGACCGCATCATTTCGAATCAACTTCGCTTAGTTGTGTTCTTCAGCGTATTAACCTTGTTGTTTAGTTTTCGTCTTCAAACGTGTTCATTTGCGCTATATTAAATCGTTTTTTGCATACAGTCGGAGATGTTGCTAAAATTGACTTAAATGAGAAAATGGTAACATTTTTATCATCTATTGATTTCAACTGTTCGACTGTATGATTTTTCTAATATTTATCGTTTTACATTTTTACGCATTATGCAGTATTTGGCTGATATAATATTAAACAGCTCTCAAGCGGATGATAAATAATTGTCAGATTGATAGGTAAGACAATGTTTTGAATTTTAATTTTGGCGTACATTCCGGAGCAGTAAATGACCGTTTCAAAATTATTTGCGGAAGTTCATGCTTCTTTGTGATAGGCCCACGCCCTATAGGCCTTATAGGTCTATACATTTTGCCTTTTCGTTTTAGATTTTCTGTGTTCTGTCTCTGCTTGTTTTATGCATGATACTGCATTATACCCTAAAAGTTTCCGAGTGTTTGTACGTACCTGCGATGAACACTTTTTAGTGTGTTGTGTTGATTGAAGAAGTTCGTGGAACGAAACATGTTTCAAGAGATTGCTCAAGCCGTCAAGTCTCTGTTTCTTGTCGTTTTTCTTGTTGCGTGTAAGCAATGTTTTTACATTTGAGTCGATAAGTAGCTAAATTTTTCGCAGTACTAGAACATTAATTATACGCTTTTAAGTAATGTGAAAGACCTAGCTATTTATATCGATTAGCGTTTAGTCTACGAGTACAATTAAGCCTAGCTGTATATCATCGAGTTTTGACCACTAGAGACATGTGGTGCTAGAAAACATGGTGCATATTTGCCTTGTTAGTTAGCTAGCAAGTAAGATTGATAAATTTATAACTTAAATTAATACCAGCTATAGCCGCGAGCCAAGAAAGCAAGACCTCCTGTTCTTTTTCCTGTTCAGTTGCGAATTTAAGGGAAGCAGCTTGCCGTGCCCTGTCAGCACTAGCAAAGATTCGCATAAGTGGAAACTGGGAAGTAACAGATTTGTCATCAAAATGCCGAAGTGCCGTGTTAAATTTTAAAAATTCTTAACGGAAATTCCGTTCTTTGTAGGCTCTGCCACAGACCACAAGAAAAAAGGTAAAACGGAAAATGGGGAAAAAATGAAATAAAAGGAATAAAAAAGGAGGGAGGCAAAATGTGGAATGGAATTGAAAGGAATAGACTTGACAAAATCGAAATTTTGTATACGCTACTGTTTTCGTTTGAGGATAGCTCGGAAAACACACAGATAAGACCCTGCATGCTATTGTTTGACAAAACCGACGTTGCTTTGTACGTTTCAGCGTGTGTATTCATTGTCCCCGGGTCTACCGACTGCCAGTTCCCCACCTACTTGTGGCAGTCGAGGTCATCAAGCTTCCAATACGAGGCCAAGCGATGGACATCGCGGACACTGTACCCGGCCGATAGCAGCATCAACTGGACATCGCGTCAGGACATCGAAGTGATGCCGAGTCAGCTGACCGTCAAGGACGTCACCAAGGCGGTCTGCTTTGACTCGAACAGCAACACGACTGTCGTCTGTGACCGAAAAGTAATTCTTTATCACGTCGAGTGTCAGACGGTCGGACACAGCGGCGTCTACCGAGTCCATATCCACGGCGCAGGGCAAGTCATTGCTTTATTATTGGGCGGAATCGCTTCTTGCATAACGAGTGATTCCGCGTATAGCTACACATTTCTCCTTAGCGTGGTCTGTCTATCGGCTATCTATTCGTGCGCTCTGTGTAAACCGTTGGACGGATTAAGATGCTGTCTGGCAGTAGACTTGAGGAATACAATGACACATTGTGTTACATGGAAATTTCTGCTCACCAGCGGAAGGGGGATTTGGGTGGTCTAACCCCTAGCCAACGCATGCAATTACAAATTCCACGATGCCATCTGACGAATAGGAAAGAGGAGTTGCGTTGACTGGCGGCAGCGATTCCACTTCTCACCAAATTACTTTTATTCGTAGATTTCTTTCATATCGGACTCCTTCAGACGATGACAAGTAGTAAACAGAAATTTTTGATGTTAAAATTTTTTTATTTGATTATGCAGCGCAGTAGCAACGCAGAAATGGCTTACAGTAGAAATGACACGGATACATGTAGTTCAAATTAGCGTCGAATGTTCGGGTTTTTTCTTGGCTGTATTGAAATCACAAAGGTGAATCCAGATTTTTAAATGGATTGCTGAACCTCTTGGTAGTAGCATTGATGTAGGGCTTAAGCCACTTTGGAAAAGGCGGAGTCTGTGAATAAAAGTTTGAAATGTTTTAGCGTTTTTTGTTTTTTTTTGACAGCGTCATGGAATTTAGTTGTTGGAAGTTCGTGGAGCGCGGCAGCAATGTCATCCAACTCTGGAAAGGTCGGTCGGCGTAAAAAAATCTCTAGCTAAAATATTAGGCCCCCTATGCGCATCGATTAATAGAAAACTTTCGCTCATACTTGACAATATATCGAACTATTGGTCTAGTGTATTTGTTGGGATTTGAGATGGGATAAGATTGAAGTTAGGCATAAAGGAAAGAAAATATTTTTACTCTGTCCAATTGTTCGAATGTCTGATGATTGAGCTAGACTTTGTGTCTGTAGCTTAGGACTGTGTAAAGTCGAAAAAATTTCACACCGGCATCATTGACCAACTGTATTTTGCGGCTGATTTTGCAACATTTTTGCAAGTGCTTTTTACATCGTAATTGTTGTCTAAATGCGAGATAGACATTGAAGCAACAGGCGGCGCTGAACTTAACCTTGGTTTAAGTTTTCTCATATTTTCTGACGTTTTGTTCTCATATTTTCTGTTTATGCTCTTACCTCATGAAACTTTTTTTCATGTTGCTTTACAAAATATCCAGGCCTACAAACACGAAACATATTTTACGTACAGTATGTACCAAACTTTTCAAGGGCTTCGCTCCCAAGTTCTTGTGACGTGACGACTACGCTGTATCTAAAGCATTTCGACATGTTTCAGCTTATCCGAGTGCGACAAACGACGATGAATTCTGTGTCAAAAGTTCGCTGCACCGGGATGTCTGGCCGTGGACTGGTAAACAAGTTGTTATTGCTCGTAAAATAACTTATGTGCCTGTACTCATGCTACCAATCAGACCTAGGCATGTCGTCAGATTTTTCAATTTCATATCTTACGTAAGAAAAGATCTTCACGAGCCATAATGCTTTCATCTTTGTTTCTTTAGCTTCCAGCCAGACACTGGCTTACATTGCAAAACCAGATATATGGGACTAGACATTGCGATTGCGCAGTCTGCATGTATACGCCCCATCCAGCCATCATTGATCTGGATGGCTAATTATATACGAAGATAGTTTGCCTGTCTGTACAGAGAGTCGGCCATCCATGTACTAACCGGGCCTGAAGTACTAACAATAAAAAGAATAAATGGGTCCGAGTCATTAGATTGGAGTTTGCCGCCATATCTGTTCTGCACTTTTGCTATCCACCGGGAACGGCGAACAAGACAAAATAGGGCCTAGGCCTAATCACGTACATGTAGGTGGTTGCTAACTGCTGATAAAAATAAAGGTGTCAATTTGTAAGTTATAGCGCATCTCGCTGATGTGGTGTGATTGTTCAGTCCAACGAAGAGGTAGCTGGAGCTTCTGTCCTTTTACTGGCGGCTTCGACCTACGAGTCTTAGCTAAAGGAAAACGAAAGGTAGACGACAGCTTAATCTACTAGGACCATATTTGGCTTATCTGTCCAGTAGCAGTTCGATAACGCCATCTTTGCAGCAATGTTTTTGACTGTTTTAACATATCAGAAATATTTTTGAGATAAGCTACTTTAATATTGTTGATGTCTGTAAAAATGCTGCAGCAGCCTATAATTTTATATTTAATGAATTTGTGAATATGGTAAAATTTGAACAAAATTCATTTAAACGACTTTGATTCGAGACGTCGTAGGCCACTGAGAATAAACTTGTTTGTTTTGTATATATTATGGTTTTCTGGTTAACGGTGATCACAGCCGTAAATGGCTTTGTTTTGATATAGGCCCCTAGACCTCAGTGCCTGCAACTGGTGCGACACATAGCCAGTGAGACAACTCGGTTGCAGTTATGATTCTGACATAGGACAACAATATCTATTTGGGAAAGAGCAACCAGGCTGCCAGAAAGGGCACAGGCCCATCAAAGCTGGCCACCCAAAAGTCAAATAAGGAAAATGCAATACATGCACAGAAAAACATACAGAACAAAAATATGCTGAGTATATCCACCTAAA
>Ga0209367_1002706_pt1 | contig 23633 bp, 15 predicted proteins | sample WorMetLIZISLAND2_FD_187412 | JGI IMG/M metagenome (GOLD analysis project Ga0209367, IMG submission 187412) | Marine gutless worms symbiont microbial communities from Max Planck institute for Marine Microbiology, Germany - Olavius geniculatus... ... | reverse complement strand
GAACCAGACATGTAGTGAGTTCAGACACGACTGGAGTGTGATGAGCTCATTGGAATAATTGATAGGCGACAAAGCGACATAGAGCTGCGTATCGTCTGCATATTGCTGCTGAAAGACCTGATGAGTTTTGGCGATGGTTGACAGAGGAGACGGATATGCAGAAAACAGTAGTGGCCCCAGGACGGATCCTTGGGGTACACCGACAGGGCATGAAGTCACAGCTGATGAGTACGAGCCCATACGTACAGATTGTGTCCTGCCATCTAAGTAAGATCTGATCCAAGAATAGGCAACACCTGAGACACCAAAACTGCAAGAAAGTCGTCTTAGTAGGGTAGCATGCTCGACCATATCAAAGGCAGCACTGAGATCCAAAGAAACAAGTAACGAGTGATAGCTTAAGTGTTTTCAATTCAACTTCAAGCGGGCCACAAGGAACGTTTAAGTTCCTACCTAACTGGACTCTTGCCACTCCAGCTACTTGGTTTTTACTTTTAATTTCCCTCCCCCCAAAATAATAATAAGCCTAACAATAACAATAAAGAAAATGTGAACTTTTGCTGAAACTTTCGGGATCTCGGAGTTTAAGCCCCCGAAATACGCAATATTTAAAACAAAAGAATTTGTAGTCATATGCCTAATTTTATAGCGCTGGCGGTCATGTAGCTTAAGTTTCAGTTGTGTGATTGAGAGAACAAGAATGTTTTCACTCTCCAGTCTAGATGTCCGTATTGAGTTGCTGTCAGTGATTGTCTTTGTCATAGACACTTACTGGTGACCGGAGCTGCGGTTTATCCTGTAGTGGAAAGGGGGTATTGTGGTGGGGTGTTTTGTCGCAAACTCGTGACGGATTTACCCCGTTGGCGACGCGGCCCACGCACGGCCCTACAGCACGCAATTATTGTTTGTATATCACCGACCGTGCGTGGGTCAGCTGTTTTATACTGATCGTATACAGTGCTCGCACGCGCGCGCGCAGTTACAAGTGTTCGTTCTACCACCGGTATTAATTAATTAACAACATCGTCGTCGATCTCAACGCGATTTCGTGTAAGCTTATTCATCGTCATCGATTATCTGTTGTCTGTGATTACACTGTTAAGCGATAGCCACCGAGTCTGCCTCCGATTGGCCGTGATTGCGTAACGTCGTTCGCGCAGTTTTAGCATTAAGTTTACGCGCGTTTCGGTAATCGACTGAGAGTTCTCGTAGTGCAGCTGACTCTGCACCCAGTTCTGAAATCTACAGCGGTACTGGTCGTCGCTGTTTGTCACTGCTTTGAAGTAACTATTTGATTGTTTCATCACTACAAGCAACGGCTGCTGATTTCTTCGCTTCGCTTTTCGCTAGCACCCGAAGCTGCTGTACAGAGGCCTGTCGACGATCTGGTAAGAACGACATTTTGGTTTCACTAGTACCTAATGGAATTTGGGCACAGTACCGGCTCGCTATTGCGAAGTTCTGCTATTCCGAAAATTACTGTGCAGTTACGAGCCACAGTGCTATGGTTAGAGTTGGTGCAAATAGTATAACCATCCATCCAGGTGAACTCAGTCTCCAATCCCACTGCGGTAGGTAAATCAAGTACCGGTCTGGCTGGCTGGGATTAAGGCGGGACGCGTTCACCTGTGTCTGAAAGGAAAGCTGTACGTGCACCTTAGATCTTTAACCGTTCGTGGCGAAGTAACGTACATCTTTATTCATTAAATGTGTGATAAAACAGCATTTGCAACATAAACAAGACAACACGAACAGAACTCTAAGGTCAACAAGAACCAACACAAAAACATAGAATATTAGGCCTAATGATTAAACTGTGTCAGTCTCTAGTGTCGTGATTGACCGACCACCATGCCCCCGCAGGTGGCATATTTAACATCATTCAGTTATTTTATGGCTCTGCGGCGTGGTGCATCTTGTAAAAAAAATCGCCCGCCCTGAGCAGGTATGCCAAATGCATATACGCTGTATTGCATGCTTCGAGTCTCAGTCGTGCGCGGTCATTATGCAGTCATTCGATGCGGCGTCAATGAAACGCTGCCTTGGTCAATGCTGCGACAAACATTTAGCCTGCAGCGAGCAAAATAACGAAGCGGCGCAATCGTGAAATCAGCCACGCATATAAAGAAATAATCGATTAAAAATTAAGTAAGCGCACAGACGCTTGCTAAATTATTTAATTTCAGCCGAAATTTGTGCAGATTATTGTGCACCACAACCTAACGGTTTTGTACTTATTTTCGTAGCCCAAATGCGCAGATTTACTAATGCCATTCATGCAGTTGAACATTTAAATTTCGTATTATTTTAATGCGGTCACGTATTTAACGTGGCAGGTTTATTTTTTATTTTATTCTTATTTGCCTCCGCAGTATTGTTGTGTACTCGGTTATAGCACAAACCGCTACACCAAGCTGACTGTTTTAGTACTATATAGTACTGCCATCTAGCAAATAATACTGAGATTTTGGAGTCTCATCAAAATCCATTACGAATTGAAAATCAAAGATAAAATATGAGATCAAGCCCTCTGTTGAAATGGTTCGTACTTCCGCGAACCAAGGACAATGCCGACAATGCTTTATACGATCAACGCCAGCACCATGGCCATTGCCGGGAAATCGATGAATTTCATGTGCTCCCGTTATCATGCAACTTTTTTGCAGACCGTGGGTGACTGACCAATCATATCGCCGGTGCATGTCGTGCATACATGCAGTCGATTTTGCGAACGAAGATGACGTATCTTGCGATGCTGAGTAATGACGGTCAAATGACAGTTTGATGTCTGCTCATCGCCGGAGAAAACGTAATCGATGCGTAGGCGTCAGGGGCGCTGAAAATACCTGACACGAAGATGCAGGACATAAAATTGCAGAACAAGAAAGATGTAGTATTAAAATAGATTGCATGCGATACAGTGTGATATTTTTTTTAAACGAACGCAAGAACGCAGGTCAGAACAGCAATAAAAGTTGTATATTGTTGCGAGAAATGCTTGACTGGCAATAACCAGCGTCATTTCATATTTTAGAAACAAGTAAATTAAGCTGACCACAACAACAAGTCTTTGTGAGAACGAACCGTGCAAATCGCTTATGATTAGGCCTACTAAAACGCACTACAAAAATATACAGAAGAGCAATGCTAGAGTTACTCAGTATACATTTAGCTGCCTCAAACATTTGCCAATTTCGAGCTAGTTTCATGTCCTGCAATTTTATGTCCTGCAAATTTGATGGTGCGTAACTATGTCGGTATGTAATGAGCCGCCCAGGTCAACTCAGCCTTCCATTCCTACAGGGTAGATAAATCGAGTACCGGCCTGCCATGGCTGGGGTTAAGGTGGGGCACGTTCACCTGTGTCGGATGTGTGATCCCATACGGCAGGTGACGTTCCGTATAGCTTTGTGATGTGTTCCTATAAAGAGCTATACACCACCTTTGACCTTTTTACGTCATCTTCATGTCTGTCAAAAAGTTTTCAGTCAATCCGCCTAGCTGTCTCTCATTGCGACGGTCGCATATCGATCTGAACTGGTTGTGCGCATTCCGCAGATTCTTTCGAATCCGAACGTCACGACTCACGACAAACCGTCAGTAATTAATGCATCGGCCGAACAGTGTAGAATGGCGGATCTAGAGATATTATTAGATTCGGGAGAGAGATGTGTCGAATAGGTCGAGCGTCAAAGGGGATCGAGAGGGATATGTGGGGAGGGGCTATGTCGTTCTGTCTTAAGAAAAAAATGTCAGTTACACGCAGCTAGATAAAGTTAAGTTTGGTGCAAATTCAGTCGCCATTTTGTACATTTTTTACTGTTTGCGGTAAGGACGACGACAGTATTGATTTTAGCATTGTCGATAAGTTTTTTTCTCCATTTCTCTGTCAACAGGGTACTGTGGGTAACTCATTAACCGCTGCACTTAGCTGGACAAAACTTTGCACGGACACGTATCTCGACTGTCGCAACAACCGCTAGAACTATCGAATTTCAAGGTCATTCTCAAAAAAATGAAGGGTCAGGTGTTTTTGTGCTTGGTCTGCGGCGAAGCGACAACGGCAGGGTGTGTAGGGCATGGTTACTGCCAGGCCTGTCGAGAGGGTGGGGTAGGGGGTTAGCTACCCCGGGCCCCGCGACGTTTGGGGGGGGCCCACCGTCGGCCAGAAATATAAAGTATAATAATGTACCATTTTGAAAAAAATATCAAAAATTTTCTTCCAGAGGGGCCCCGTGAAAATGTTTGGGGGCCCCGCGAGAATGTTTCCCCGGGCCCCGCTGTGGCTCTCGACGGGCCTGGTTACTGCATGGCCTCTATGCAAGTAGAATGGCTGTTAGTAGGTCACTGCTATTATATAAACATGCACTCGATAAAGAGCCTAACCGAAGTCGCAGTGTTTACAAGTTACAATATTTACGTTTCGACCGAGAAACTGGGTCATCGCGCGTCTGTCCGGGTTACCGCGTGACCTACTTCCGCCATCTACAGTACTACTACAGCAGCAGCTGCCCATGCTCGGCAGTGGTGGCATCCTCGAGCGGATGACGTCATGTGATGACGTCATCCGCGCGCGGCGACCACTTTTCCGGCGCCGAAAATAACCACCGCTACGACCGCCGTGCGGTGAGGCCGTGACGGGCGCTGCCCTGCAGGTGTTCCCCCTCCCTCTTAACCACCTGGTCGAAAAGGCCACGCCTCGTGAAAGCATGAGGCAGCCGTATTACGTACAATACATCCGGCGGGAGGGCGTAGCTGGCGTGTAGGCCTAGCTAAGGCTAATCTGCCGCGGTAATCCACCACTGCTCAGGCAGTGCTACTGCCGCCGTGCTATTACCTCAACTCACTCAATGGGCCGGTGGCGACTTCGCGGCCCGCCGCTTACTCATCCACGGCGGTGGTCTGCAGAGGCGGACGCAGGCGGGCTGACTCAGCAACCGTAGCGACGAGCGGGCAAGTTCGACCGTTCGTTCATTCGTCCGTCAGTTGTATATCCACTGCGAGGCAGATCAGACAGACTCGTGTCAGTATCAGCTTTGCGAACACAACACGTGGACTTGCTGGCTTATTGCTCAACTGACCGTCATCAGTGCGTAATAGTTTGCCTGACGCCGTGGTGAGTCGCAGACCTACAGTGTTCTGTTACAGCAGCTGCTGCTGTGTGCTTCTTCGTCTTAGATCTTCTCTCTGACTGCCAGGCACCGTCGACGTCAGCGGCGCAGTAGACAAAACGTCTCAGAATTTCGCGGAATTCGTTCGTAGTCGTCGCGACTGATTCGTCGTTGCAGCAGCTGCTGTTAACAAGCTTATTTCGCCGTCCGGCAAGTTTGCATCGCTGACGTCGAATTGCGTCACATCGGCCTAGTAGCATCGGACGAGATACTGTGCAAGGTAGGGGATGGCATTAGTACGATAATTAACACAAATTATGATTCGGCCTACTGTTACTGGTAATGAGTCGCGAGAGTTGTCGCTTACCGTCATTGTCGATACAGAGGTCGATCGAGATCGATATTCTGTAGTCTGGTGATTTTGGTTAAACAGAAACCGAACGTGTATGAAGTAGTAGTTTTAGTAAGTAAGAGGCCTAATATACTAACGCGGTAATTAATATAGGGGTGAACTGTAAATAACGACGAACGTGCTCGATGTGCTAGTAAAGAGAGAAATGGAGGAAATTGTTTGAGACGGCGTCCAGGGTTAGGGTTATCCCGGTTATGATTAACCTAACTTACCCTGTGTTACAGCTGTATACTCTTAAAACGTCCTTCTTTGTGATTTTCTATATCTTCGCCAAATATTAATCGATTTTCAAAATTCTTTCACTGGTGCATTCTGTAGACAATTAACAGTATTAAGGTGAGGTGGCAAAAACTACAGCCATTTACGTCGAGTTTCTTCGTGATGCTACGTGCCAAAAATTATCAAAATCGGCCAATGTTTCACGGATGGAGTTACTCAAAAAAGTGGCACCACGTTTTTTGAGACACGATGTACGTATATTAATTATTGATCGATTGATCGATTGGCTGTACTCTGGAGTGCTGTGTAGATATGCTGTTGGTGGGCGAGTGTTGGTGCTGGAGACGCTGTTTGCGGGTGGTCGTCTTGCTGCTATTCACACTTCAGATGCGTCTAGTCGTCGCCCGGCCGTCACATCACCGGTCTCCATTCCGACGCCACGGCTCACCGAGATCTTCCGCCCTGGCGTACTCTTCCCAGCATGACTCGGGGTCGGTGTCGCCCCGGTGGTTGACGCCGTGCGCCGGCGCAACGACTCTCCACAGTTCGCGCAGCGTGGACGCCGACGCTTCCTCGTCCGTGACGTCACTGGACGGTGACGTCACGTCGGATATGACGTCACAACATGGCCGCCGCCGGCTGTTACGCCGACTAGCGCGGCAAATGACTCGGCTAGCCGATCGCGTCGACCGTCTCAAACTTCGCTACGTTAGTACTAACTCGTTCTATTAGTCATTATGTAGTAGGGACGACCGAAGTGATTTGGCAAAAGGCGGAATCGCTTTTGTGTTCCTCACATGGCAGCGTAGAACTGGCGGTTTGGCTGCAGTCTGCAGTTGCACGTTTTGGCTGGGGGTTTAACCCGCAAATCTCTTTTCAACCGGGGAGCAGGCACTCCTATCTAACTGAATGTGTCATCGGACGACCTCACAAGCGCCACCTGCCGAATGGCGTCTGTATCCGTCGATCGGTTTAAGCAAGGGGCACGAATGTGACAGACAGACAGATTACGCCACGGAAAAATGTGTAGGAATAGGCGGAATCGTGTGCGCTGCCACTGCCAGAGCGATTTTACCCGAACTAATAATATGCGTGTATATTTTACTAATTGAGTGTCGTTCTATTCTATAATAATATTTTGCGATTCAGTTGTTCGCTAGTGCGGGCAGTGGATAGCCGCATAGTGTGCTGCGGTATCACTAGCATATACTAATCATGCAGCTGTCATCTCCGTGATTGTAAAAAAGCACTTCCGGAAGCAAGCATGGCTTGTGTAAACAGCGCATAGCACTTTAATTTTTTTTACCGTTTTATCATTGGTCACACGGACTTTTTTGTGTCGACTTTGCGCATCTTTTTCTGCTGAAACTTGTAAAATAGTGTCTTTCTTCTCTTTTGCGCTTGACTTCTCCGCATTTGTCGGCCCTGAATATAATGTGCATTGTGTAAAGTGCATTTTGAGTTAAGAGAAGAAGAAAAAAAACAGAAAAAGATACAGATTAAAAGTCTAGCACTCGCTGCACTTGGTACGAGTGCAGTACGAACATCAGACAGCGACTAACCCAGTAACAATAATAAAAGGCTTCAGTCTGTCTATGTGTCTGTATGTCTGTTCCCATCACGTCTGTCGTATGAGATCAAAGACTCGTCGTGCAATAATGTATCGCCCCGTTGACGTATGAGCGCCGTGATAGCTGTTAGCGGGCCGTGTAGCTTATAAATCTTACAAATGATGCGTCGCCTCCATAGTCTGGCAGTTTATTTTATCGCCAAGGCCGCGCATCTATATTAATTCCTGTCGTTAAGTGCTGTCACTATAATACCCCAAGTACATGAGCGCATCTGTTGCGACAAAAAGCGTCGTGGAAGTAAGTAAGTAAGTAATTTATACAGCGCGGTAACTGTAACAACCTCGAACGCGTTTGATGGGCTAGTAAAACGAAAAGCAACAATGTTTTAGATGACGTCTGAAGACGGTGAAAGGACGCAGATGCCCCATTCCATGAAATGTTTGCCTGTCGAAATTTTATTTTCAAAAATACAAAACTTGAGTCCAAAAATTCCCATATGGGAAGGAACTTATAGGGACAAAATTGAAATTTTGAGCACACATAATCTCCTCCGTCGAAAATTTGAGGCTGTTTGTGGGAAAGCTGTAACATCATGTCCCATTGATTTTTCTTAACGCAGGACGCTGCTCTGGCCGCGATGACCCGAACTTATGTGAGCGAAACGAACGCACCGGTCGTTCCTGGTTTTTGCGTTCACGCACGTTGACATCTCGCTCAAAAACATCTATCGCCTTCAGTCGACGCTTCGACATAAGCGTTGCGGTTCCTTGCAATGGCATGCCGTTACCTGCGCGCCGCAAAAATTCCCGCTTCGATTCGCATCTGTGACGACGCAGCCGTTTTTTTTCGTGAGCGGCGATAGGTTGCGAAGACAGGTTTCTGGACAAAAAAGCACTTGTCTTGTCGCTTCATGAAAAACACCGTCCGTGAATTGTGAGCTTAAATAATATGCGTAAAAGAAAGATTAAGCCAACCAAATATTTAGTTACCATTTATTGCTAGGCCTATACTTCTAATAATCTTTATTTGCTAATACTATGTACAATGCAGAATCAATAAACCCACTAGATAATAATTCCAACCCAGACCGCATAGTCTATACGTCACCCCGAAACAGAAGCAAGCAGAAGGAGAATAAAAAAGATTGACCGAGTGGCACATTGAACATGGTAGACGTAAATAATCGTAAACTATAAATAAATAGTTTTAGGACTTAATCTCATTTGCATTTCTCGATCGATCGCAAAAAAATTTGCGGAAGCCACTGGGTCACGGTGTACTTTCGTATTCGATGAACGTTAATTAATAAGCGTATGCGCGTCTCTGCAGCGCGGGTTGATTCATCGATTGTTGATATTCCGTGGGCAGCAGCAGCAGCAGCAAATTGGTTGTCATATTCATCATCACGCGCACTGCAGCCTGCGTATAGCGGCGGCAACGTCACTGAGTGTAATGGCTACGATTAAACGATGAGTGTGCGACTGAATGATTGAACGACCAATGCTAATGATGATGCCGGATGCTGCACGGGCCAGCTCCAGGGCCTAAAATACCTATACTGTGTTTTCGACACAAAATGTGCAGTAGCAAATGGCGTGTGTATAGTTGAAGTTTACCTGGTGTGTACTGTGTATTAGCATTTGCTGGATGAAGAATAATTGCGTTATTAGTGCAAAATACTGTTAAATTCTGAGTCAAATGCTGAGGAAAATCTATAACATTGTTTCCACCAGATGTCATCTTTTAAGACCAAAATGCGGCAAATTTGATTTCAGCTGAAGCTCTTCCCCAGACTCCACTGGGGAGCTTACAGCGCTAGCGTTCCCCAGACTTTCTAGCTGGATTTGAGGTGGTCTACTTATAAGGGAGGGAGAGGAAAAGGAGACCGGGAGAGAGGTGGGGAGGAGGATAAGAACCTCTTTATAAAGGGAAGTGGAAAGGAGAGGGAGAGAATGCAGAGGGAAGGCAAGGGAAGGAAAGATAAAAGGACAAGAGGAAAAAGGGAAGGGGTGGGAAAAGAAGAGGAGGTGTGCAGTGGGAACTTGCAGTTAGATGTATTTTAGGCCCTGGCAAGCTCTGCTGCTAGCGAAGCGCTTTATGTTTTCACGAACCGACGCGACGCCGCGAAAAAAAACTCAACCAGTAGCATGATTCGTATGTATAAAAATAACTTTAGGCTGATCTTTATTCCTCTTTATTCATTTTACCATGTATAGGTGGCAAAATACACAGAGCACCGTATGACTTCTCTTGGGGCTATTCTCGTGTAGTTATTGCGCCCTTGTGGGCGCTGAAAATGCCGGACATCAAATTGCATGCAAGTAACATTGTTTAAAAATGCATTGTGCAATTTTCGTTTGAAACAATGTAAAGCAGTAAAGTAAGTTGTATATAGGCCCTAATTGCGGAATAATATGAAATGTTACACTGGCAATAGGGGCCTAACTATCACTTTATAATTTAGACGCAATTAAATTAAGTTGACCAAAGTATTTGCTACTTCTGTGTTTCTTGTCTTGCAATTTCATGTTCTGCAATTTTATGTCTTGCAATTTTGATGGTCCGAGTTTCATAAGCACACACATCTTCATTCACCGTATTCGATAGACAAGAAATAAACAAGGAATAAATATATGGAATAAATGATATATAAGCGCTGCCACCAAAATCCAAATGACGAAAGCGATAAACGCAATACAAATACCGAAACAAAAACGCTTTAATCTGGAACTCTCGGTGTGAAATAGCCACAATCTATCTGCAAGTACTGAGAACTTTTAACCGTATATTATATATATGCATATCATAAAAGCCGAACTCCCTGACAGCGCCCATATAGCGTGAACGTGAACACTCAGCTGCATATGGACCATTAGTATTTGCCGTGATATGATGGCCTGTGATTTACTCTTGACATGTGGCGCTATAAAGCGTGTTTTTGACTGAATGACTTATTGAAAGTCTCTGGCGATGTCAATTGCATTATGATAACCTTTAGGTCGTTTGTATCATAATGTCGCGCTTTCAGCTTTCAGGCTTCACATATATTAACAACATTTGCAGAGCTCGTTTGGAATAGTTTTTAGAAAAAAATAGTAAAATGTGTCCTATGATAAAAATTAAACACTTTACAAGAGTTAAATTAAAAACGTGGCCTTCTCCGTACTTGACGAATTGACTATCGATCGGCCTAAATTCATTGCTTCGCGGTACATTTTTACATGTTCGTCAATTTTTTTCATTACACAAATCTGTTAAATGCAGTTTGCTAATTTTATCAGTAACATTTCAATTATGTGTATATTAATCATCGTCGTTTTCGCAAAAAATACAAAGTGCTGAAAAATACAGTAGAAAGACGTTGAAAACGCATTTTTATGCAAAAAGTAATTAGACCTCTATAGAAGGTTTATTACATGCTTTCAGCTATCAGTGAAAAACCGTCCAGTCATGCGCAGCATGCCCGTATATTTCGTCTGTTTTTTTTATAATAAATGGTTATAAATTATTTTGTTCAATGTTTGATTGCGTCACTGTGGTGTAACGAAAAAACACAAGTAGGCCTAGTACTAAATCTCTGCGTATAGCCTATATGCCTACTTCACTGGGGGCACGCGGCGTGCCATTTTTCTGGGGGCGAAGAGCAAATCAGCTATTTCTGCGAGGTTACACAGCATGGTGTCGTAGCATTTTGCCTAATCGCTCCCCCAGTTGGGTCTACTGCAGAGCCCCAACCGAAATCGAACTAAAGTTAGGGTTAGGGTTAGGGTAAGTATACGACGCGAAATGAGATTAGGCGAAATGCTACCCAACCCACAGCATACAATTAACGCTGCTGTGTATTCTCTTTCAGATTTGTGTGGGTATACCATGTCCCTTGCAGCTGTACTGGTCGGTTGGTTGTTGGAGGCCGATTTCATTTGCCATATGCATTTTTAAGTGTGCATGACAGCTTTCTTTTTGTCGGAAAAAATGAGATGACGTCTTTGACCATTAAATCGCAGTTAAAATATGACAAGTGCAGTTTTTGTACCCGAACGCTTTACGGGTTTACTATCCATGGGCTCATTAACTACAATGGATCTGCAGACACACGTCGCAGTGGCAGATTTAGCTGCATGGCTAATCCAATAAATCTCCGAGCTTAACTACCTTCACCCATATGTACAAGGTAGGCCGCGGGTCGATAAAGTTCCCAGTGGGGTGAGTGAAATTATCCCCGTCGGCACCAACTCAAATCGTTATCGATTTACACCTGTTTCACCTGTCCGCCGAGCCAATACAAGTGTAAATGCGCCATCATCAAAGCGCCGTAAAACGTCGCACACGTAAATCAGTCAGCTATAGTGTTCTTCGGCGTCTTAACGAGATATCGCGTGTTGAACAATCTGCATGCATAACTGATAAATAGCTTCTGACGAGCTAAAGCGGCAGTCATCAAAGAGTATTATAGAAATTCGGGCACTGCCTATACATATAGGCAGCCAGAGATATTAAACCAATAAAGAAAGAACCCTTATATCCCATATGTATAACTGCGTGAACTCAACATTATAGCCTTGACCGTCTGACTGCATGCTATAAAGCAAGAAAGAAAGAAAGTCATGACGTGCAAAAATCTAAACGGACCCATTGTGATTGAATGCGGTAGGCTTGTGTAAAACCGCGCATAGCTTCAAGTCGACAACAGGCGGGGAAATGTCCGTTCTTGCGGGGGGAATGTTCGTTTTTTGTTAGCGGATATTCGTCATATGTCTGTTCCCCGGGGGCCCCGGGACTCGTGCTCACCCTACCCCGAGAAAATTTAGGGACAGAAATCTCCAGTTTCGGTGGGGCTAATTTGGGAGCAAAATTGAAATAGAAATTGAAATGTTTGAGCACTCGTAATCTCTTCTGTCGGAAAATGCAGCTGCTTGTCGGAAAATGGCAACTTCCTATGGCCTACGCCGCTACACGTATTTTTAAGCCATGCCGTCGTTATGGGTCATCGTTTAGACAAATCATCATAATAACCGTAACTATGGGCTCAAGACTGCAGTAGCTCGCTACGAGTTTTAACTAGAATTATTGCCATAACCAGAATGCGACGACTGCGGCAGAGTACAGTATATAGCATTCGTGGAGCTAGGTGCCAAGCTGGCTGTCTAGTTGCAGTTGAACAATGAAGTTGCATAATGCTTCCAAGTAGCCGTCGAGACCGTCGTAGGTGGTCCTTTGTTCTAGGGACGAACGTATCTGGTTTTAGTTTGTTAGAATCGAGGTGTGAGCTAATAATTATTACGGGACCTAGGACTAGGACGAGGAGATGAAGCGACGTGCATGGGGTCTGCACGCGACCAAAGCTGAGCCGGTGCGGTCGGTGTAAAAACTAATGCTGTCAGCAGCAGCAGCAGCAGCATGGACTAGTGCATCCAGGCCCGGAACTTGAATGACGCTCGACAGACGCATGCGTCAATGGCGACGCGAGTTGTTAAACGACATCACATGACGCCGAATTGGACGCTAATCGCCCAGAACTGAAAATTACTTTAGACACCAATCGGCAGACGGCAACGGACAACCCTCTTCTCTCCTTTCCTCTCCGGATAAAATCGCCTTCTTCTTTGCTTTGTCCAGGAAGAGATTTCCACCGCTGTGGGTAATCAGTATTGCCAACAGTGATGACTTGCATAATACAAAATATTATAGTAGATTTGTCTTTTTGCCTGGTATAGTTTGTACTATTCGTCCATGCAACTGGATCGTCGATAAATGCACATTTGCAGTGAGAAAAAAATGCATATTCAGTGTGAGAGAAACGCATTTTAGGTTATGCAAAATCATAAAATTAAATGATTGTTGTGTCCATGCTCCGTTCAGCATCCTCCCCTCAGCGGGACGGGAAATGAGTAGTTACTTACGGGCTACGGGGGTGAAGCCTAGTGTGGCTGATTGGGACGGTGGTATTTCTGCTGGCTGCACCGCGGGTCCAGCTGTTTACTAACGCGGGCAATGGATGGCCGCATAGTGCACTGCGGTATCATTAGCTCAATCAGCTGCAACTTCCGAGATTGTAAAGCGCTTCTGGTCACGAGTATCACGATTTGTGATTCACGTAACTAAATAGCGCCGTATGAGATACTCGACCTTTACTTTCACATTTACTTTTCATACGGCAGATCGGCATCATATTTTCCGAGGGGATTCTGGGAGGGATTATTTCCTGGATTTTGTGACGACGCTGGCCGCAAGTCGGACACCGACGAGGATGGCTGTATTTTTATAAGTTAATCAGCGACCGACCGACCGACTGACTATGCAGCGCCGATGAGTAATGCTACATGATCCAGCTAGTATGGACCCCACCCGCAACCTTCCGAGTAACCTTTTGCAGCCTCGCCGCCCGTGCGCCCGGCTCGAATTACGGTAAAACAGTAATTATCGAGTTAGGTCGCGTTCGCGGAAGCGGATTACCGGAAGCGGGCGGTGATGCGGCCGGCGGGCGCGGAGTGATTTCGCGAGACGCCGGGCGACATCGCGACTGCACCGAAGGGCGATTGATTTTTTTACATTATTGCGCCCCCCCAATCCCTTCGATCACCTCGTGGCGCCCCCTTCCCACACTTCCGTCGTTTTGTGTTTGAGCAGGCGTGACTTATAGAAGAGGTCTGAAGACCGCAAGTTTGACGTGGTGTTTGAAGCGCGGACTCGATTCCGCTGCCGCTCGACGACGCGTGACCAATGCGGTGTCCCGTCAAAATCGCGAACGACAAAACCGGGTTACAGTGATTTAGGCTCAGGTTTAAGAAATAAAATTAAGGGTAGGGTTAGGGTTATAGATTAGGTTTATGGAATGGGTTAGGGATTAAGTAAGGTAAGGGATCGGGCGACGAATTGGTATATAATGTTAGTAGCCTGACCTAATATACTTGCTGAGTATAAGAGGCTACACACACCAAACTATGAGCAAAACTATCTATAACCTTATGTAGGAACAAAATTGCATACCATTCGCATGAGATTTTGTCTCAGTTTTATCATAGTTTTGGGCGCCGCTTCAAAGGTCAACCAGGCGAGACAATCTGCTATTACACGCAGCCCGTTGGATCTATCTCGAAATTCTCGATATGCTCACATACTGGCACGTAGATCTAGAAGGTCGCCGACGACTTTACGACTTCTTGTCTCCGACTTGTCTGCCAGATAGACGTAGTGGAATTTGAACATAGCAAGCAGCCTGTGGAGACTGGAAAGTGATAGGCCTATAGGCAAAACAGAAATAGAATCATATATAAATCTTCTGAGAGGTCACCAAAGATACTGTTTACTTGCAAATCTGATAGACGCCATCAAACTATAGGGCATGAATGCTTCAGAAATGTGGTGAAACGTGAACAGACCCCACATGCCTAGAATTCTGCTTTTCACTCCATTTTTCATAAACACTTCGTGTTTGGATTTCTTGAATTTCCATTTGCAATAAGTGGCACGCATATTTTCAGATTTTCAGTCCGCAGCGCCAGAAAAAGCCCGGAAAGCGAAGCAAAATGCTGGCGCCTCGATCCGCCGATCTAGCGGGGAAAGCACTGCGGAGTGCGGACTGAACGCGTGTGGGCGGAATTCTGACAAGTTTGGCGCACCTCGTCAAAATAGTAGCCGGTCCAGACGACGACAAGTTACTCTATATTGTGCGTGGGCGTTTAATCGACTTGGACGCGTATTGAGCGGCTGAAATCGCGTGTTTCCGCTGCCGTCGCCGCTGACGCACGTCGTAAAAACTCGACCAGTGCCCGGTAGGTGGCCGGTCAGTGGCCGTGTCTGAGGTACTGAACATTGGACACGACTGAACGCAGAGCATCATCATCAGCCTGATGATGTCTGCGAGGTCATGAGGTCACGAGGTCATGACCTTCCTTCCTTGCTTGCGCCGGCGACGCCTGCCGTGTTACAGCTCTACGTAGGCCTATAGCCCGACCGGACGGACTCAGGCCTCTACGTACATTCGCGTATTTAGTGACCCACAGCCGGAAATCACTCGGTCGTCGTTTGCAGCGTCTTTATAAACAGAAGAAAGGATGTCGCCCATGGCAGAAGTCATTCAAGACAACCAGCGGGTGATCTGTATATGTGACGCGTTCGCATCTTCTTAGTTCCGATCCGTTTTATGCAGAGCGCGGGGGGAAAACGCTCGGTCACAGCGTTCCCCCACCTCCTGTTTTATCAGATTGTTTAGTCCGTAAAGTTCCCCATCTGTGGTCGAACAACTTTTCGAAAAAAACTAGTAAAATCGGTTCCACCAGATGTCAGATTTTAAGGCTAATATGCACTCGTTTTGATTTCTGCTTAGGCCTACGGCGCTCTCCCAGACCCTCGAGCTGTGTTTGACAATCTTTTATTCACCAAGGGGAAGGTGGAACGGGGGGAGAGGAAGAGAAAACAAAAAGAGAAAAAGAAGTAGAGTTTCCAACTTTTATAATCTTTTAACGTTGACCACTGCAGGGTCATACCGATGTCGCTGACGGTAGACGCATATATACGACTTGAAGTCAGGGCTGAAAAATTGGTCCGAAAAACCTCCTAGGTTTTTCGTTTTAAAAAACCTAAACAAACCCTTAAAAGTTAATTTTTTAGGTTTTTACAGTTTTTTGTTTGGTGTGAAATTTGCGTTTTTCTACCGTCATTGGTGAATTAAAGATCATCATTACATAGGCCCGTCATATTTTATCTAATCTTTCAATTGTTTTTAGTTACGTCGTATGACGTCAATCACCTCATTATGTCGTTCACTCATACGATTGTATAAGATGTTTTTCACGGATCGTATATTTTTCTGTACGGTGTTCATTGGACGCTAAACCAGGAAAACCTAAAAAAACCTAAAACCTATTTTTTTAAAAAAACCTAGTCTTTTCCACCACTGCTTGTAGTCGACATTCGACACACCTTGAGGTGCTCTGTTGCTTAGGCCTACTGCGCGTGATGCATTGGGAGATAATTGATTCGTCATCGTGATCTAAGTGCTGCTGCAGCGACGCCGTACCGCTTAAGTCGCTGCGCTCTAACCCCCCCCTTCATATACACTCACGCGCTTTCGCTGTGCATAAATCTTATTGCAAGAAGTAGTTTTGTTTTTAGTCATCGCATGCAGATCTATAGAAACATGATATAAGCAGTAACAGTAAGCGTGTGCGCGGGGGAAGATGTAAGATGTAAGGCCGCCTTGCAATGTCTGACCGATTTTTCCATTTTTGCAGCGTGTAGCCTATACAAAGCGCTACAAAACTGATGCTCTCGCACGCGGCGGTTACTTATAAATCGGTCCGCATGGGCCGAATCTTTTTCTTCCTATATTTTTTTCTTCTTTTTATTGCAGTCGGTCGTTGCTATTGAGGCGCCTGCGATTGTATGTTTTTTTTCTCTCGTCAAGTAAGTAAATAGGTAAGCGAAGTGAAAATTTATATATCCGATGTGCATACTGAAGGAAAATCTCCAGTGCGCTTTTACTGCAGTCTGTCGTCAATATCTCGCTAAAAGTATGTTGTATTCAGCCGACGTTTAAAAATGCCGTACCTACACACAAGTGCGAAAATGGGAAAACACGGACGCGTTTCTATTATACTTTTTACACAAAGTCGGTGGTTGTCCGTCTCCGAATAATTGTGCGTTTTATCGCTTAGGCAGCCCGCGGCCTGTAATTGTTTCGGTCGGAATTCGAAGTTGTGCGCTGAGGCCAGCGTACGTGCTAAGGAGCACGTGTTTGCAACGCGGCAACTGACCAACACGTGGTTGATTGGATGTGATGTGCGTGCGTGGTTGTGCTATGGCATCATCATTCAATGGACAAAGCTGGCCTTGACCTGATGACCGCCAGGCTGATAGATACAGAGGCTGGCAGGTAGGCCTAGTGATGACTCGTCCTTCTAGTCCGTATGACTCGCGCCCCTGGCTATTGAAACGTCATGTTGTATCGCTTCTTTGCACGTGTGGTCAGTCACGGACATCTAGTTGTAGCGTCCGTGGGTCAGCCGAGGAGGCGCGCGTAATTGGAAAATATCGATCCGCAATTCCATGTCACCGGCCACTGATCGGTCCGATAAAATTCATATAGGTTTTCTCTGCAAGACTGGTTTTTATAACTGCCCCATTCCCACTGCCCACTTATCTCTTTGCTGTGAATCGGCTCTGATTCCTAGAAGGTTACTCTGTATAACGGTACGAAAAATAAGCAGATTTTTATACAATAAGTAAGTAAGTAACAAATTTATTTAAACCCTAAGGCTAAGATAGACAGTGTGTGTGCTAGCTGATTTTCAGATACCAATCATAACCGATGCTCAATCTTTTTTTCTGTAAATACTGTAAATTTGGTGTGGAGGGGGAATATGCGCCACTTCTGGAGCTTTAAGGGATTCATTTTATCGGCGCAAACCGTGTGTTGTAGCATTACATCGGATGATCGGAATATGCCGTTCAGTCGTTGTTGCTATTAATATCGCGCTATTTTCGCTGCATACACGACCGGTGACGTTATGGTGATGATTCGCTACGACGGAATGACACACGCCTACTCGAGTATGGGCAGCTTAATACAGTTGACCATCAGCAGAGATTCTTGACAGCGATACAGCGTAGGCCTAGGCCTTAGCGTTGTCGTCACAGCCTAGATCCCAGGCACGCCGCCGATTTCCGCCGTATTAAGCCGTCACCTACTTTACAACGTCGTTAGCAATCATTAACGCTAAGCTACGACACGTCATTAGGCCAACACAGTTCGACTCTAATGCCGCTTTAACTGCGAAAACATTATCACACATCCGGCGCGGCATGTCGGCATCCTGGCGGTAAGCTTGTTAGCTATTCTTTGAACTTGCAGGTGCCCGATTTCGCGCGATTTCTGCAGTCTCCGTCAATTCGTGCAGAGATTCCGACCGGAACTTTCTAAGTATTTACGATACCGACATTCGTCGTCGCCGTGGTTGTCGATACTTAAATACCGATATAATGACTCCCCATGTGTGTAGCCTATACATGAAATGGACTGTCGTTAAATGCCGATGTTTAGGCCTAATCGCGGTTTTTTCGTGATAACTGCGCGCCGATGTCAATTTGATGTCTTAGTTAACAACACAGGCCTACCGTAATTGCCAGTTATAGACTGCCCCTTGCGGCGCGCTGTATACCACAGTTGTCCAGGCTTCGAACATTAATTCTGCCTATATATTAACACCCAGATTATCGTCCAGGGTTTTCGATAAATTGCATTCATTCCCGTAAAGAATGGCTAGTTAGCGCAGTTGTGAGAATTAACGTAGGTCGCATAGTCAGTTGTCAGTTCAATGAATGTACAGTGCATGCGAGCGGGCCGCCAAATGCATTTCGGCGCATTCCGATGTAAAAAATGTTTTACATGCTGTGAAATGTACACGAAATCTTATACATTGAAAATGCCTAAAACCGAAGCAGAAAAAAGGGCAAAATATGTCTGTTTTATTTCTAGAAATACGTAACATATGTTTGTTCCGGAAAAGATTTCGTCCTCACTGGGGACGTGCAAAACAGCGTCGGTTGGCGCTGGAGTTGCAGATTCGCGGATATACGGTCATCTTGGGAGACACATCACACATTTCAGTCAACTGCGCGACGTGAGCAAAAAAAGCAGCATTTCAGCATTGCTGCACGCAACAAAATAAAGGTGTCGAAACATCTCAAATTGATTAACATCAGCATTTCGTAAGCATTCTGAAGCATTTATAAGACTAAGATAAAAAAAACCAATAGGCCTAAATTCTGCATTGAAAAAATACAAATACTGCAACTGCGCAGCATGCTTGCTGGCAGACTGGTCGTCGAAGCAGCGAAGTTTGTCGGTTCAGCTTTGACTCGACTCTTCTGCAGAAATTTACTTCCATTTACAGTGCTCAGTGGCATGACTCTTGGCGTAACGGAAGACGTACAGAGAAAGGCTGTTTTTTGTTTATGTCGCCCAGATGACCGTACACCAGTGCACCTGTATTGTGTCCATCGTAGAACCTTGCGGGTCTACCCGTTACTTGCGGGTCGAGTCGGGCAAAATTTTCTACGGATACATAATTATATACCCGGTTCCAGTGATGTTTGACTAAAATGAAAGTCAAATTTAAGTCGAATGCATAATTATGTGACTTAAAGTCGGAGTCAAAGCTTAAGTCAAATGATTTTGATGCAAAAAAATTAAAAATGTCAAAGTCAAATGAATTTTAGGTCGTTTGATTTTAACATTGACTGGCCAGTTTTACCCGTGACTTTCTGGAAGTATCAGAGTGCCAAGTTACCCGGGTTGTCCACAGTTGTTTGCAGCATTTTTGCTATACCTGCCTGTCAGAATAAAACTGAGCGATCACTATTCACTCAGTGCAGGTAAACCCCTAGTCGAACCTTCACTGATGTCCGATTTGCAAAATGCACTGGAACCGGAATACCTGGACCAACTGATGTTGCTGAGGTCTCAGTATGAATAGAACAGTGCAGTTCAAGTATAACAGTGCTTGGCGACGTCGATAAGGACAGTGATATGAATGACTGAATAACTGATACTTTGACAACAGTAAATTTGTTCTGTATACACCAAGTCTTAGTTCAGGGGTCTCAAACTCGCGGCCCGCGACACGTTATCTGAAATTCTAAAAATTTAGGATAAAAATAAATCGTTTTTATTCATTTTACAGCATTTTTCCAGTAATTAAGCGAAACTACTATTTTTCTCAGTTGCGTTCTCATTAGTGGAGCCGCATGCTGATGCTGGCAGCGACCAAAGCTGGTGCTAGCAACTTGGACCATCTCTCATCTCTTCAGGTGGGAGGTCTAAGTGAAGTTAAGCCACGGCGCCTGAAAGATTATGCAGATGCCATTTCTTGATTACTTGCAGAGTTCGATCGATGTTTTCAAAAGTTCAATAATCTTAAACCGCAGTTTGCACTATTTGCCGCTCCGTTTGATGTTGACGCAGAAAGCGTTTCCGAAGTATTCCAGATGGATGTATTGGATTTGAAGTGTGACAAGCAGAAGCAGCAGTACACGGATGTCTTCTGTCATTTGTATTAATTACTGCATTTAATGCATTTTGTCGTCTCTAAAAACAATGCGGCCCCCCGAATGAGTGATATCTTGCAGTGTGGCCCGCACCCTCAAATGAGTTTGAGACCCCTGTCTTAGTTGCTTATACACTAACTGCATGACATTATTTTTGTGACGTTGTTGATAGTCCTAATTTAGTACGCCTTGTATTTTCTTCGTGTATGTGTAGGCCTATTAGTTTGTACAAGGCGTACGATAAGTTCCCAATTCCTAATTGTAGACGTTTAATATGTTATAGGCCAGGCCTAGTTCTGCGATATCTGTCTTCCACAAATCATTATTTGGCTTTGTCTTCGACTTTTGCTTAGCGAAAAGTTTGACTTTTGACTTTGACGTAGCGAAAGGAACAAAAACTAGCGACATTTCTAGCTTTTGAACTTATAGCTTTTCAGCAATTAAGTTTACGTTGTACAGTGGTAGTTAACTGAAATTTTATAGTCTTACTTCTGGTAATTTAAGTAATATTTGATAATCTATCTCTGTCTGTCTTTTTGTTTGGGGTCTATATGCGTCGTTGCTTGAAATAAACGCAGTGATTCAATGATTGGTGTCTGTCTGTGCAGGCGGACCATCGGTTTCGAGACACAGTGGACACGCTGGATCAGCTCGGCTTCCAGCTGGAAGGAATGCCGACGGCGAGTCCGCACGCGGATCGCGATCCGCCGCAGGACTCCGACGAGGTGGTCGCAGTGGCGCTGGACGACTTGACGCGGGTGGCGCCGTTCCTCGAAGCGGCTGTGGACGGGGAATTGCGGCATGAACGCGGACGACACTTCGTTTACGACTACCGCCGCCTGCTCGACGACGCGGAGCACGGCTTCTACTGGGTGCTTTGTCAGCTGCACCGGCTGCGTACCGCCGCCCTGGCCGGCGTCTCGGAAGACGAAGAGGGCAACACATCGAGGACTCTGTCGTCCGCCGACGCGACACTACCGGCCGGCGGAACGGCGGTCCACAGCAACGCGATCCGCCACTACCGCGACTACGTCGTCCTGCGTGACTTCGGCCGACTGTTGGACGCACATCGACTTCTGTTGTGGCGTCGGCATTCGCGGCGGTCGTCTCGCAACGCGTCCTCCGCCGAAGTATAGTATTATCATCATCAAACATTCGTCATTGTCGTCATAGTCTATAGTCGATCGATTGATTGGTCGCTCAGTACCTCTCTCAGTACAGCTCTGGCAGGGAAGATGAATCTGTGATCTGTTTATCCCACGTATGATGCTCGTTTTTCGTCTGGCGGCCGGCAGGTGTCAGTCCAGTCGAGTTCATCCGCAGAGGTCGACGTCGGTCAAGCTCTGACCAGAATCAATCGGCTCCAGTGTTTGTTTGTTCGCTTGTTAATTCCAGAACGGCCGGGCGGAGATAGAGGTCGACCGAAACAGGATTTTCAGTTTCGGCCGAAACCCAAACCGAGATTCGGTCGGGAACCGGTCGGGACCGTTCTGCACTCAGTGTTGAAGCTGGAATTCAGCAACTGTAGCCATACATGCCATTTTATCCATCCCTTCCATGGAGTGTGGTGACTGAATGGGGGTTTTACACCCCTCTGCGGTAAATACAGAATGAAGGTTTCATGCTTCGCTCGGACCTTGTATGGCAAAATATACGGGCGCTCGCACGAATGCGAAAAATATAACATAATGAATTTATAAGCAAGCCAAAGCAACGGTACCGCAAAACAACTTATTCTTGCAGCAGATTTGCTCCCCTGAAGCAACAAAACTACACTTCTCTGCAAGTTTGTAGCTTTACGTTTCCCTGTGACATAAACGCAATTATTAACCGTTTCCCTAAATTTTGAACTGTTAAAAATACTGAATTTGGGACAGAAAATCGCCATTATGGGAGTATTTTAGGAACGAGATTAAACACTTGAGCACTCGCACACGCACTGCAATCTCTTCTGTTGGAAATTTGCAGCTGTCTGTCCAAAAATTGAAAATTTCTGTCTTTTTCCCACTTATTTTAAGTCACATTGTCGTTGGCTATTTGACCGCCGGTTGGTTTTCGTCGAAAACCCTCATTCTGTCACGCAGTCGTCTGTCCCTGTGTACTTACGGTTGTTAGTCAAACTCTGTCCGCAGTGATTCAGCAAGCGTTTGTGGTCGTACAAATAAAGCGCGCGGGCGTCGGATATTATTATACCAAAAGTGCTGCGACGTAGTTTGTGACTTACAAAATAAATAGAGTCTAGACCACCGCGTGTGTCAGCCAGCCATAGTTGCAATAAACGTTTTTTTTCGATCGTAATTTTTAGGTTTAAGACGCATTTTAACGTTTTTTTAAATATTTTTTTCCGATGTAATATTTCTAATAAACGTTGAGCGATCACTGAAAAAATACCGGCAGTATAAAGTATTTATATACAGAAATTGAAGTATTATCGATGATAAAATAATAGCGGATTTTGCATTCGTTTACGCTGTGGCAAAAAATGTTGACTATGAGAAATGGGATTTCGCATAAAGAAACGGAATTATACGCCTATACGCAGTCGATACGTTGACTGAGAAAGGGTCACGTTTTTATTCAACGTTTACGAACGTTTTTCTAATCTTTTTTATTTTCTAGCGTTTATTGCAGCTATGCAGAACAGCGTGTGTGCAATTCAGCCGTCCGATTGCAATAGCTTCATCTGTTACAGTGAATTCATTGATCGCCTGATATTGTGCATATACTGCTGCTATTCTTGTCGCTATTGTCGCAATAAATGTATTTGATGTAGGCCTATTGGTCGCATGGTGACAGACTTGAGCCAAGCGGGCAGATACCCTCAAAAAGGCCAAAACCGTGGGGTTTATTGCGTAAACCCACTTTAAAATCCGCTAAATGTCCACCCCTCAAAACATCCCCAAACAATCTCTGTTTGATTTCTTGTTTTCACTAATAATGTTTATGTTTATTCGCCAGTCAAGGCAACACTACATGCCAGACATACAGAGACAGACAGGAACAGACAGTGAGACAGACAAACAGACAGACAGAGAATACAGACAATATGACAAGCTTAACAAAAAGAGAAGAGAAAAATAAACAGACACATTAGCCAGCACCAGGCACTTTAACAACTGAATCAAAATTACTCAAAACTGCAGAACAAATAGCACTTACGGAACAAGAACAAACATCAACACCATATTTAAGACATAGGTTTATGTATTCTTGAGAGTGTCTACACAATGCATAGCATACCTGTAAAACAGAATTTCTAGATTTAGCAACACA
>Ga0209367_1002705_pt1 | contig 23639 bp, 12 predicted proteins | sample WorMetLIZISLAND2_FD_187412 | JGI IMG/M metagenome (GOLD analysis project Ga0209367, IMG submission 187412) | Marine gutless worms symbiont microbial communities from Max Planck institute for Marine Microbiology, Germany - Olavius geniculatus... ... | reverse complement strand
TATATATATTTCGTCATCGTTTGCGTTATACACAGCGACAATTCCGTCCCAATCGTCCGGCTCTGAAGACGACGCCGACGACGACGATGTCGCAACAGTTACTGTCAGTTCGTTAGAATCTCATGTCGACGACGATGCCGGCGGCGGCGGCGCTGCACTGCGGGAAATCAGCGACGTCTACAAGGCACTGCAGGATGATGATGACCGATTGCTCGCCCGAGGACACTGGACCGACGACTACCATGGCAACCTGTCCTCATACAGCGCCGGCGTCTATGACAACTGGGTGAGCGGCAAGTCGAAGGCAGGCGACACAGACTCACGGCGGTGGTTTCATGATCTCCGGAAGAAGTCGAGAATCCACAGAGGGCATCACCGGAAAAGTCGTCATCACGGCGGCACGGACAGACGCTGGACGATGGCTCGGCGGCGCACTGGGCGCCACGTGAAACAGTCCGTCAACGACGTGTGGGACCACGAGCAGCAGGTGCGCGAAAAGCTGCAGATGCCGACGTCATGCGCCGAGTTGCCGTGCTCCGGCTCTGCACGCTGTGTGGTCGATCAACGCACTGGACACGCGCGCTGTCGCTGTCCTCTCGGCACTGCGGGAATTCACTGCGAACAAGGTCAGTGCATGTCTCGACGCAATTTAATAATCATCATTGCCGTTTATTTTAACCCCGAACAAACAATTTCCGTCATCGCTAAAATGTGTTTGATACAATTTTGGATACTGTAGACAAGAAGAACAAGAAGCCGAGTTGTCGCTAGGGTAGCCGACTGCACTGGTTGTCAGTGACCTTCAAGGTCATTTAAAGTCGATAATTTTCATGTTATTTAAAAGCCAATATGCCACTTTCTATTAGTGATTAATAGTAATCTTGGCCGTATCTCTCACCGTTTCCGAGATATGGCCAGTTTTCCGTTGAAAACGCACATTTTTCGTACCCCCTCTTTCATTCAACCCCCAATTTGAAAATATTTCTCTTGGAGTAGATCGTTGAAGTTTTGCATGCCCGAGTTTCACGCACATGGCTAATTGTTCGTGCAATTATTCCCCTAAAACTTGCCCATTAGCCAGGGTAAATCCGTTACGGACTGACGGACGGAGTGACGGAAGACAACCATGCTAATAGCTCGACCGTTACTTAAGTACGGTCGGCTAAAAACAGTCCATAACAAGAAAATTGCACCAAAGAATCTGTAGTATGTTACTACAGATTCCGTGGAAAATAACAATAAAACTTCCAAGTGTGTTCGGATGGGATTAATTCATTTATTCTTGCATTATATGAGAATGCGACGTGTAAAATAATTACATCTTTACGCATTAGTGATTTGCAATTAATTCACATTAAGCATTAATTACAACCATTAATGTGACGCTATTTTATTCAGTTATATAGGATCGATTTTGTAACGTACAACATCAACTAGTGCTTAATATTGCAGCTGCATTCACGTTACTTTGACTCAGATATTTCGGCGTCTATTGTCATGCTGTTGCGAAGTTATGTAAAAGCATACGTACAGATTTCGCTTGGAATACTTGTCGGTGTTCGCAGATCTGACGGCTAAGTATCCCAAGTTCTCGGGCACTGGTTACATCGCATTTCCGGTGCTGCGCGGCGCACACCGCGAGTTTCATCTGATTGTCGAACTGCGTCCTGACGTGTTGAATGGACTCGTTTTGTTTAGTGCCGCTCATCCAGACGCACAGTCCGACTTCTTCTCACTGTCTCTGCAGCGAGGACGCATCGAGCTCAGGTGTGTTCGTTGTCAGCATCATCATTATCATCATCATCATAGCACGCCGCGTACGATAAGAACAGGAGTAAATTACAATGTTCGTGTACGTTTAGATAAAAAAAATATGAGTTAAAAGAAGTATTTAACGTTACTCAAGCTCTCGGTTTGAGCGGAAAAATGTTCCACGCTGCTGGTCCGGCGTATGATAAGATCGTTCGCCGAACATCGTGAGTAGCCGCTGCATAACGTAGTTTCTGCTGCTGGCGTAGGCCTACATCATCCACGTGCATCAACTGCTCAAGGTGTAGTCTGGTTAATTGTTAACAGTCACAGTGTATATTTATTTGATTTTGGCCAGGCCGGACTATGTCGTCAAATACCTAAAAGGCTACATGTCTCTTCTGGTTTATCATTTATTCTGTTACTGCAGTATTTACAAACAATTTCGTTGCAGTTTCTGTTATTGCTGCGTCGCGATAACAACACAACATTCGTTACTGACCTTGTGTTCTAATCGGCTGTTCTTCGAAAAACGTTTGGTTGAAAAAGTTAAACATTCTCAATAATGAAAGTTGGTGATTAACATAAAATGATCACCAATAGAACGAAACAAGTAAGGCAATACACGCATTAGCCAAAAAATAAGAAAGTTAGATAAATTTTCTAAATTTTCTTAGTTTTTAAAACTAATTTTTGTGCTTGTTATCAGTGATTAATTTGCATTAACCGTCTGTGCTTTATGATTGGTTTGGTTAAACGAAACGTAGTTTTTTATGTTTTATTATTTTAAATAAGCCTACTTATTTTATAGTACGTAAACAACGAAACTGAGCGCTGGCCAGATTTTCAGTCGTTGTTTATTTTTGATATTTTGAAAGACTATAAGAAGACGGGACCAGCCCGTGCTGTTGTCTGGCTGAGGACGAGCTACGTGCATCACCCCTGAGTCATACAAACGCGTGGACGGTTCTAGCGCTAGAGCAGAAATTGATTTGTTGACAACTTGATGCGGCACTTGTTACCCTCACGCCTGCACGGTAGCCTATGGCCGTTCATCACCGCGGGCATGGTCAGGCTCGAGCGTCCACGACGTATCTATAGTGACAATGCAATTCGGGAAATTGTACGGCGCCGTCGCCGCGTCGGCTGAAAGGAAAGCAATACCCGGAAGACGTGGCTGGAAGGTCGGAGACCCTGCTAATTGCTTTAACGCTCGGTCGGTCGGTCGGTCGGTCGTCGTGGCTACTACACCCAGTGTGTTTGCTGCCGCCAGGCGTGACTGTTGGTCAGGGGCGTCATTTAGAGGGAGGAAAGCTGGGGAGTCTACGGACTCCTCGAGGATTTATAATTTCAATTTTTTTCCCTGTAAATCGTATCTTTGAAACAGTGTTAGGCCTACCACTGCAAGAACAACACGTTACGTAGACTGAGACCCCCTCCAATGATTTACTGAAATGACGCCACTGCTGTCGGTCTCTAGGTCCTGGAACCAGTTGTAAGCGTGCATCTGCGCCACCATTCGCCGCGTTAATTGCTAGCGTCCTGCAGTCGTAGTCGTCGTCGTAGTCGTAGTCGTTGTCGCCGTGTGCTGAGCAGAACATCGTCCAGTTAACGACAGTCGTTCTGCTCTACCTCGCCAGATGTCTCTGCCGCGCTCTGGGACCCAGAGGATCTGTATTGTAACGCCAGCAGCCAATGAGCCCTTATTGACTGTGGTGCTCACTCGCTGGGACACTGCTGACAACCACAATAATCACTCACTGTTCTATGGTTCTCTCAAGCCGACCGCCACCAACTAGCTTTTTTGCGTTGTGTGACCCAAACAACTCAGGATTCGCTATGTATAATTTAGACCACAGTTTGCAGCGGGTTAGTGAGTACGCATAGTACATATTTATACCACTCCTGACTTAGTCTGCGATCAAGTCGCTCACACTACATCGTCGTTTGCTATGACGCCCGACTGCAGCCGCAAGTTATGAAAACAGTACCAGTGCGAGGTGATCGTGGTTTAGATAGGCTACTTTTAACATTGCCGCGCTACCTGTCACTGGAATTGTGGAATAAGCTAAGTCACTACATGGATGGCGTAATGCACTGCAGATCAGCATCAGTCTACTTATAAGCTCGTTAAATAAGTCCTTACTTACATGTGTATTATTTTGTTCTATATTTACTTCGTTTTGTTTATGCTTTGTCGTTAAAAAACTTTCGTAATTTACTTTGTAGATTTAATAATGATTGGCTTTTCTGGATGCTCAAGTCTGTCAGGTAGTCGACTATCTTGCTTTTACGATTGGTGGTGAAATGCTAGAATTAATCTAACATTACGTCTGCATCAGATAGCAATGCCGAAGCAAGCTTTTGCTTCAGAAACAAACGCAATAGTATTGATGCGGTGGTGAGAAGGTTTGACTGTGGATCTGGCGTGGCGGTAGTCCGCACAACAAACGTGGTCGACGTCGGCAAATGGAACACAGTGACGATTCATCGACGTGACTGGAGCGCCTGGATTCGTCTCAACGACGGAACGCAGGCTGCTGGCCGCTCAAAGGTACGCCTACATCGTCACCGTTTCATTGTACGGCAGATAAAACTCTGGTTCTGTGCCGGTGTCCGGCATAGTCGGATGTCAGTGTTGCACACTTGTGTCGTGTTTACTTGTTGCATTTTTTAGATTTATACATGAGATATTCGCAGTCACATGTTTACATACTTATAGATGACTTCGGGAGGTAACACGGTTAACGCGAGATCGAAAATCTTGCACGACATGCTTCCGCGACGTTACTTGCGACGTGCATCTTGATGACGATGATGATGTTGATGGTGATAGGTAACTAAAGACAACGAATGCATGAAAGTGATAACAGAGGTTTTTTTTCTCAACTGATGTCGAATTATTTGGTCTTTACACTTACTACCCAGTGTATCACACGTGACGATAATCACAGTCCAAATTCGTGCCGTCGACGCAAGCCTAGTAATTTTGTTTCGTTATTGTTTTCGTTCAAACAAAATTAAACAAGCTCATTTAAAAAAACAATTCCTCGTAAGTTGAGTCCATCTTAGCCATGCTAGATTAATTCGTAAACTGGTCGTGTAGGGAAAATTCAGCAGGATAAACTTCCGCGAAGACTTCTACGTGGGCGGCTACAGCAACTATTCGTTGATCCGGGAGAGGACGGGGGTCGGCGAGGGTCTGGTGGGTTGTGTGCGTCGTGTGGATGTAAACGGCAAGCCATATGACATGCGGCGTGGAGCGTTCATCGGTGATGCTCTACATGGCTTCGATGTCGGTCAGTCTGACACTTCGTCTGTCTGTCTGTCTGTAACTCGCTCTTGCAGTGCGAGCGATTCCGACTATTTCTACATTTTTCTCCGTAGAGTGGTCTGTTTATCCTCTGTCACATTTGTACACCCTATTTAAACCGTTCGCCGGACTCAAATGCTATTTGGCAAGTACTGTTGTAGCGTCCAATGAAACTTTGTGTTAGATGGAAGTCTTTGATTCTTAGGCTAACCATCAGAGAAGGGCAGGTTTGGGTAAAACTTTCAGCCAAAACAAGCAATTGCAAATTGCAGCCAAACCGTCAGTTTTTTTTGCTACCACCTGGCAAATACAAACGAGCTATTCCGCTTTCGCAAATTACTTCGGTTTTTTATTATCTTATTATCTTCGTTTTTTCGTTACACAACATATGGCTAGTGATACGGGTTTAGTGCATTGCGCGGTGTGTTTGTTTGCGCGCCAGCTTTTACCGATATTCGTTGCAGCATCTGCCCACGGAGGGACGGCCAGGCTAAGTTGATATGGATGTCGTTGGCGTGTACGTGTTGCAGTGGACTGCAGTGCGGATGTATGTCACGGGATGCATTGTCAAAACGGAGGAAGTTGCGTTGCTAGGGACGCAGACTCGGCAGTTTGTCTCTGTCCACTCGGCACGTTTGGCAGCTTCTGTCAACATCGTATGCTCGCTTCATTTGATTTTAACAATCATTTATTATTGTTCTACGGTCATTTTGATTTTTAAGTATTACAGTAATAATGTTATTAATATTCGTCATCAGTGCGCAGTATATAATGAAAGATACGACGACTAAAGCACCCGAGCACACGTGCTCAACACTGACCTTACATCAGTCGCAATCTGTAATCTGTAGCACGCTGGTGACGCTAAATATCAGATGCGAATACGAGGTGAGAATAGCAACAAACACGATTGCTCAGACTGTTTTACGGCGCGTCATGCCGGAGCACAACATCAGCAAAAGAAACAGCCAAAGTACGTTGTATTTGATCATAAAGCCGTACAGGCGAAACTTGCATCCAACGCATCAGTCAGGCGTTGTTCTGTCAGATTGACTTATCACTCGCTAGGACACGACGCCATTCGTGACCGACCAACAAGCAGCCACGCCGTCTCACTGTCATCCGTTGATCGATGAGATCCTTTGAGACTTGATCGGGCACCTGCCAGCTAGTCTATAGACGCGCAACTCGACCTAAGCGCTATGACGCCGACGACATGACGTGATAGCGCTGAATCTGCAACGTTATTTGTTTTACTCGTGTAGTTTGGCACTGAATAGCAAAACGAAGGTTCAATGGCAAAACGTTGTATCTACAGTTTTCTATAGCAAAAACATTTTAAGTACAAAGTTCTTTAAAATGGTACTTAGATATTTTTCTTGCTACAAAATGACATATAGCTAGCAAAAAATATATCATTTATTAACAAACTGTATAGCAGCGTTAAACGCATAATAAAAACCGGGAAATACATCGTACAGAAAGTTTTTCCCGATTTTTTTTCGAAAGTTCGTCGATATCAAATAAGATGGTTTGCCATTTTCTTTTCGAAAACACTATGTCGCTTTTCGCGCTATTACCAAAACTTCACTACTTGACTCGTGTGTTCTCGCAGAATTGCAGTGTTAACTCTGTACTGTATACTTTACGTTTATGCCTACATATCAACAAGAAGCCCAGCTTTCACTAGGATAACCAACCGTACTGGTTGTCAGTGACCTTCAAGGTTATCCAAGGTTGATGATTTTCATCTCATCTGAAATGGCGTATGCCACTTTCTATTAATAATTAATAGCAACCTTAGCCTTATCTCTTACTGTTGTTGACATACGGCTATTTACAGCTTAAAACTTTCCATTGAAAATTGCGGCCAAACCGCTGCAGATAGAGACATGGTTACTATTGACAGCCTATAGAAAGTTGCTACTGCCCTATCTGATGGTACCATCACCGACTTTTTACGACATACTGTTTAGGCACAGTACTGCAGAATTGGCATACCATAGTGCGTTATGACCCTTCAGGGTCATCCAAGGTCAGTGATTTTTTTATGTCATTTAAAAACCAATATGTGACTTCCTATTAGTAATTAATAGCAACCTAGGCCCTATCTCGCACCGTTTAGCCACAATACATCCGTGACAGACGACAGACGGACAGACGGACGACAACCGTACCCATAGCGCGACCGCTACTTAAGTACGGTCGGCTAAAAACCGAGTTTCGTTGAGCCGCTAAGCGATATGCATGTTTCATGTATAGGTGAGCAGGTTCATGTGGCGATGTTCGACGGAATGTCATTCCTACAGTTCGTCGGACTACAGCGCAGCGTTCTGTCGTTCACTGAAATCGAGCTTATTATCAAACCAACCACACGCGACGGACTCGTCTTTTACAACGGCTTCGTCAAGCGGCCCAGCGGAGACTTCATCTCACTGGCGCTCAAGGACGGATTTGTCGAGTTTCGCTTTGATCTCGGCACCGGGCCTGCCTACCTCAGGTCAGATATGCACAAATCCCCGACAAAATGCCACTGAACAAAATGCCACCAAAAGTATGTGCATTTTGTTGAGCAAATAATTCTACTGAAAGACTAATTTGGTGGCTTTTTGTCCGGTGGCTTTTTTTCGTACACCGAGATGTAGTTTTACGCTGTTCGTTCGCGCGTGTGCGATAAAGTGGGCCGAAACTAAAACAACTGGATACGGTCGCCGTTGACTCCGGTTACCATTACCGGGTAATCATATAAAGCGAAACATCTCGCCACGAACTTGCAGTCTTTGCGACCTTCCGTTGCACATTACTTCTGCACCATCATTTTCGGTCTCCAGGCAGCGCTTCATGACTTTTCTTTTTCGTTGTTAGTATCCGCTCTTACTTAGGCTATATGACACTTCACTGTCGTGGTCTTGGAAATAGTGCTTATTATTCAGTGCTAATTATTAAAACCTCTGTGACGATGACGCTGATGATAATGATGACTGTTTGGCACGTGGTTGCAGGAGCACTGAGCGGATTTCAGTAAACCAGTGGCACGTCATCTGGTTCTCGCGCACTGGTAGAAACGGTTTCCTCAAAGTGGACGATCAGCCGCTCATTGAAAGCATGTCCAGCGGCGCGTTCACGCAGCTGACCTTGACCCTTGATCTTTTCATCGGAGGTCACAGGAACTTCGACGAGGTCTCAAAGGCGGTTCACATAAGCAAGTCGTTCAGCGGCTGTATTCAAAAGGTCGGTTGTTGGAATGATGTCATTGGATAGTAGATACAATGACAAGCAGTGGTTAAAGTATAAATACAGAGGTGGCTCAGGTGGAAGAATGATCGTTTGGCTTTTGGCCCCTATTGGTGGTTTTTGGCCCCTTCTTGCGTTTTTTGGGAACTTGAAGGTGCGGGACCAAAAACTAGAGGTGGAGGAACTGCGCAGTTCCCCGCGTCCACCCATACTTTAACCACTGACGACAAGCATCTGAAAAAATTATAACGACTTTCTTCTGAGAATTTGGACATGATGTGTGTCTGTTTACAAGACTAGTTAAAACAAACACTTATTTCACTGCATTAATGACAGTTGTTAGCTAAATGACGGACAAAGTTGCTAAACAAGAACGGGGTTTTCCTTGCGCAAATACCACTGTTAGTTTCAGTGGAACTTTACATGATTAATATGATTAATTTATCGTTAATTTTTGAACAGTTAGCCATAAAAATTAATTGTATATAGGCTATCATTTATTATTATCGTTTTAAAAACACGTGACATTGTGATATAGCTGACATGCTGTCAGTGAACTGGACGCCTAGATGCTGCTGCTGCTGTTGCTATGACGACCCCGTGTGCGTCCAGGTGGTGGTCAACAAGCGGCCAATGAAGCTGCTGGAAGAAGCACTGACTGGGGTGAACGTGCGTAACTGTGACCACCCGTGCGCCGGTCAGCCGTGTTTACACGGCGGCCGATGTCACCCTGACAAGGACCTCTATCGATGTAGCTGTCCACTCGGCTTTGTCAACACCAACTGTGAAGACAGTACGCCGATCATTCGTTTATTATTTTTACGTCCCTTACACAGAATGGAGCGTTGCTGCGTTTCATATACATAAAATGTTTTAGCAACAGATGAAACTACACCGTATTCCGTAAAACTGTGCCGCTCCTATTTTTAAAATGACTGACAAATACGGATTGTTCTTAAACAATAGCTCGTCGATTTGTGCTAGGCCTATATAGAAGAAGAAGCCATAATAAAACATACCACCCGACTCTAAATCTGTTGGTTGCCACACTATGTAGAAAAATTCGCATGTTCAACTGTATGTAAACGTCCAAAACACTGCAAGTGGTTACAAGTAATTTTATGAGTAGTTTTACGACGTGACATAAATAGTTTTACATTTATCAGTTCAATCTGTAAAAATACAAAGAAAATTTGAGCTAATGCTCACGAGACGCGCGAAAGCCTATAGCAGTTCCGGTTCAGTAGTTTAGCCGAAAATTGGGGTGTTTATGCTAAGTTAATATACAAATACCAAATTCTCTATCTGGATCGCATAACGATAGTTCCGTGGCGCCACATTGTGAATGATAGACTTGTGTCGCAGCCCGAAATCGCCAAAAATTCATAAAACCCCCTATTTTGGCGTTCAAGGTCATTCAAGGTCATTGAATTTGGCTCCAATCGAGAGCCAGTGTACGACTTCCTATTAGTGATTAATAGTAACCTAGGGCCTATCTCGCACCGTTACTAAAATACAGCGACTTATAGGCAAAAAATCGCAAATTTTGCCCACCCCCTCTTATTTAGCGCCCTCGTTCGGGGTGACCCCCTTCGAATTTATGGAAAAGCTTTACGGTTTCTGAAACTATAGAGTCTTTTAGGCAGCCGACGATGAAGATTTGGTGATTCTAGCTTGCACCGGTTTTGACTGATCCACCCGTGTGACAGACGGACAGACAGACGGACAAAATTGCGATGGCTAAGACGCGCTGAAAGTAGTAGCTGCTTTCGCGCGTAAAAATACCATTAAACATTAAAAACATGACTATAGCGGCAGACCCCAGACTGTTGTATCCACGACAGTGCGATGCGTCAAATGTAAGCATAGTTAGGCCAAGTATAGTCTCTTTTTCAGAAAAAAACACCTGATATTTATTAACTCATGTTATTTTGCATTTTAATAACGGAACTGTTGAAAATTGGATTAACAAACTACAGTACTTATGTTGCTCACGAATCTTTGTCACAAAGTAACTTTAGTGTATTTTGGCAGTGAGAATTAGAACAAAAATGGCTGTGTTTGTAATTTGCAGGAGCTAGCGAGCCGATTAGTACTCCGACGTTCTCTGGCGACAGCTTTCTGCTATACGACGACCCGTTTGTAACAGACAGGTGAGCAGTCATTGCTGATTACTTCACCTGCTTATATTTGTGCACGGACTTTGTGCTCCGTGCCCAAGACCCAGAATGATTGTAACATCGTGTTTTAGGGCAAACTTGCAAAGGATTCGGGTTAAACGGCAGATTTCAGGATCCCAAAAAATTCCCAATAGTTTCTGCCTGCATGGTGCATAACTTCAACATTTCGGCCATGTTCCAGTCTGTGTCGTTGACTGCCTGTGATTATAATATACGGCTTATTTTATTCATTATTACGACATACGGACATGCCACCTATCTGAATCAAAGCAGCTGAGCAATAATGCAGCATCTAAATAGTGTACGAACGCACACTATTTACTGCTGCAGGCTGTCGCGGCTGCGACCGTGTGAAAACACGATTATTCAATTCAATTTTTACTTCCGTCCTACTATTCGTCACTTAGATTTAGGGGAAGGTGAGGCAGAGATGAACTTGTAGCAACGATGAGTGCTTACAGTCAATAGCAAAAATGATTGTTCAGACTAATGCTTAGGCTAAAACATTTCGAGTTTGGAGGGTAAGGAACGAACAACTGTACTATATATTTAATGCTGTAAATAAGCTTCACTGTTAACTTTTCTTTAATTCTTAATGTTTTGCAAAAGTTTATTTGATATTAAAACCGATTTTTAAGATTAGCCTACTGTTGACTCTATCACTGTCAATATAATTTTTCTCTGATTTTGTTGTTGTGTGTCTTACTGTTCGTCTGCGCATTACATATTTAAAATTGTTAACCTTTGACATAATGTCTAATTTCTTATTACATAACACAGCCACCGTGAGCTCTGACTTCGTTCTCTTTATTCGTGTTTTTGCTTTTTTTTGCATTTTGGGCATTTTCGTGCTTGCTGGCTGATTGATTTTCGCAGTGCTTCTCATTTTGGGGTATGTTTTCAAATGGTGCGATTAACACACAGTAGGCCTACCAGGTTACCACTGGGAATCAAAGCGGACACTATCCGAACAACTTTTTTAGAATGACACAATGAGACCGATCTGAACTGGTTTTTTACTTGTCAGAGCAAATCGCTTTTTGGTCTATGGCTCAGTGACAGTGGCATCGACACGATATAAGCAGTTGAGCATTTCGTCTACGCTCCTTATGGGGCTTAGCCCGCCTTGCCTAATAATTTCTAACAAGGTCACCAAGCCAGAGACCTGACATTATTCTCACTGCTATTGTGCTGCTGTTGTAGAACTCGTGGTCGTAAGCTGGACATTGCTCTGCGTGTGCGTCCTCGTGCCAAGGACGGTCTACTGTTCTGGGTCAGTGAAGAAGAGATGACGCCATACAGTGATTACATGGCTATAGGTTTACATGACGGCTTCGCTCAGGTTGGCTACAATCTCGGCAGTGGAGAGGCCCTGCTCATCAGCAATCATTCGCGCATTGATGACGACCGCTGGCACACTATCCGCGTACACAGGTCTTTTCTCTCCCTTTCTTTTTCGCCACTTGTTTATTAGACTATTACGCCTGCGTACCTGATTGTGCGCGTCTTTGGAACAGCAACAGTTTACTGGCCGCTTTTGTCAGCACCCAGGGTCGCCTGAAATACGGCTGGCATTTTAGTGACTTCAGTTGACACGCTTGTTTATGGCTTTGCATACGGATGCAATTGTTTGGTTACGATCGGTTGTCCATTCGTATTCTACGTTCAGCTAACTTTATAACAACTGTTAGAATTTCAGTCTTTTATGAACTATTTTTTTTGTTTTTTTATTGTTTGTTGTTTTTTTTATTCTTTATTGTTTTTTCATTGCACTTCATAATATTGCATTGTGCATTTAAACTAAATGAATACATGTATTGGATTGTGATGTACAGAAATTCTGTAATATTTCTAACAGCTTATCGACAATGTTTGGCTTGAGAATGGCAATTTCGCGTGCTTCTGTCGCATATTTTTTTGCATGTACTCACGTTAGTGGTAGTTTTATCCGCAGTGTTGTGGATTGATTAACATGTAGTAACTTGTTCGGTTTTACTCTATACCTGCTTACTTCTGACTTACTTTTTTGTGTTTGAAGCTTGATATATTAAGCTTACGTCTCGCGTACGGCTAAAGAAAATAAAATACTGTTGCTGGAAGATACGATATCTGCGTGCATTGACGCCAGGTCTGACAAGTTCGGATCATTAGAAGTAGACGGTGGAAACAAAGTGGAAGGCATTTCACTGGGAGCAATGAAACATCTTACTACAGACGGGACAGTATTCATCGGTACGTTAACTTGTCATTTACTAAAACATTTCTCGTGCTGTTTTTCTATCTTTAGCAATTTGCTGAATTTCTGAGCAAATTTTGCAGTAGAATGACAATAAGTTTTTTTAACAATTAGGCCTATCGTTTTGCTATTTGTGGCATTATCTCAGATCCTATTAATTAATATTTTTCGATTGTAAGTTTTCTGACGTCGCTATATTGCATCACGTTTTTCCTATCTGGACCATTCATCATTTTGGCATTTGTATACGCGTGTGTTGCTGATATTAATTATGCTGCAAAATAGATAATTATGTCTATGATTGCGTGTAAAATAAAATGTTTGCAAAATGTTCAGCAAAATGTTTTGCGTTTCTTAAAACATTTTTTGTAAATCCAGGGGGGCAATATTTTTTGTATGGGCCAAATGTCGACCTTATTCAGTTGTTTTGTGTATAAAAAAGACGTAGCGGGGTCCAGCGATCCGTATTGCCGTACTTGCTATAGCTGATGTCGTCAGTTGCTCGGTTGCCGCCGAGGGCCACTGTGTTAGCCGGTACTTATTAGCACCATTCAGTGATCGTACCTACTGGCTACGGCTGTTCATGGCCGAATATTTGGCCGATCTCAGTCGAATGCCTTATACGGTCAAATATCTGGTCCTGGGAGAACCCTATATTTGACCGGTCAGTTAAATAGTCTCTAAGCCATTTGACCGGCTGCCGGTAAAATATCCTGTGCTTAATAGTAAAAACAGTAAAACTGCAACTGCTTGTTCTTTTGGGGCAAACAGAAAAAAAACAAAAAACAACGAAGATGAAAGGAAAATTGTGTAATATTTTTGAAAAAAAATTAAAGACAGATCGTTTCTACGACGAGATCGAATCTACGACTGTATGGGAGATTTTGGGGGAAATTTTTGGCGTAGATTTCGGCGGACCTTCGCTATGGCGGACCCTGGCTATAGCGAACTTTCGCTATATCGGACCCAAACCGCTTTGGGATGGATGTTGCCTGCATAGGCCTAGATTTTTACGTTTCACTTTCTTACCTACTTACTTACAGTAGCAGAATAGGTGAATCTGTGCGGCAGGTGGCATGGACAACATCGTACTGGGCACGCTGCACAAGTACACGTCCGGGTTTGTCGGCTGTTTGTCGAACGTCACCCTGGCTACGGACTATTCCATCGACCTGATCGTTGATGCCGACGATGGACGCAATATTCGACAGTGTTCAGACGACGGCGTTCGTCGTCGTCGACGTCGTCTTGCGGCGGCGGCCGCTTAGTGCCGTTAAATATAGGCCTACTACATATAGTACGTAAGTTCATGTTTCGTTCAGAATAAAGTTTACATTTGGGCTATATTCTAATATCCTTCTCTTAATCTGACACTCGCTAAGAACCGAGCTAAATTAAGTTCTTTGTAATCCATACATAGAAAAGTGAACTGAAAACCGATTAGAAAATTCCTAATCGGTAAGGAAGAAGAAAAAGACGTATTCGTTTGCATTGCATTGGCTAACGTTAATCGGTAAACTTCGGATTAACTTTGGTGTTGCTCTCATTTCTGATTTCGTTTTTTTTTCTGATAGTTAATCGTAAAAGTTGGTTCTTAGAAGAAAAATAACGCCGAAGTTAGACTTTAGTTTATATGTACGATTAGCGTGCTATTTAAGCTATTCTGAATGTAGCGTTAATCCTACTTCTCGACGAAACAAAGGATCACGTACTGTATGTCTGTCTAGTATATTTGGTGGTATCTCTCGTCTGAGACGTCCGCTCCGCTGCCGTGTTGGTATCACTGTGGCAGACGCGATGAATTGACGTCATCGTCAGAACCCGCATCTCCACCAAGAGCAGCAGCAGCAGCAACAGTCTTACCTGGCCCTGAACGCTCGTTCGATCCAATTGAATCTGATTCAGCTGCATGCAGTGTTAGCATCATATGACAAGTCATATGCCTGTGCTCATGGTACTTTGTTTTTTGATGAAAAATCTTAACCCAGCGGTTTGTTGAATTTCCCGAAAAAATATATTTTAACGGTACCTGTGGATAAGCGCAGCCACCTGATGTGAACGAGCAAAGACAATGACATATTGTTTGTCGATTTGCACGTCTTATTCCGAATAAGTTATTCGAGAAACCGACCATAAAGATCTTCCAATCAGAAATCTGAATGTATACGAGCTTGACATGAAAAAAAAACAAAAAAGTCGTCTAACATTCACAAAGCTGATGTTAGCAGGAAAAACGCAAAGCCTGCCATAGATAATGGTGTGTGTTCGCGAACTGAACTGTCTTTGCTGTCAATGTGAACTTGATCGTAAATGTACAACGTGTGTACACTGTATGACGTGTACGTAGGTTTAGTCGTGCACTGTGTCTAAATCGCCAAATAACGCGTGCCGTTTTTCAACAATTTAGTTATGGAATTCGTTAATAAAAACTACATCCATCACAGTTTGTTGTTGTTCGTTTTTGTTTTTTTTTGTCATAACACGGCAGTGTGAAAAAAATTGCCATTGCAGTCGCATTATAGGCCCTATTTACACGTACAGTGCTTTTCTAGTCTTTCTGATATTACAATATTGTAACTCTGCGTTTTGCAGTTTATCGACTGCTAAACGCAAACGTTAAAATGACCAACGAAATGTAACTTTGCGTTAACATCTATATCTTTAAATATGCATATATTCGACGGCTTTTCTCAATGAATGAGTATTAATTTTTTACATGCATTACCTACATGTAGTTCATGTATGCCAGCAAAAGCATTTTGATAGTCGATTAATAATGTTGGCAAGGTTATGACAAAAACAGGCGTCGCGCAGTGTATGTGGACCAGTGTCTTGTGTGCGTGGGTGCGTGCGTGATGTATGTAAAACAAAAAATCGTGACAGAAGTATCGTATTACAGAAGCCGAGATACGACTTCACCTGCCCGGGTAATGTTACGGCGGTCTATAAGCTAGGCCCAGTTTGATCCAGTGTTCGGAAACGTGGCAGACCTCTGAGCAAACAACGACGAGGCCTAACAGCTAATGTCCGCTAAACAGATTACATTAAGTAAAAAGATATGAATTTGATGATTTGATCTGAGAGGCCTATAGTGTACACGACTTAACAGCAAAAAGTATTTTCGTGGAGCAAACAAGGCATATGCGCTAAGTCAATGGCTTGGAAACCGAATTGACAACTTCTACGAAATCGAAAAAAAAGTATTTTTTGAGCCGATTAACGTTTGGAGGCATTTGTTTTTTAAATACATTTTTAGCTTGCCGCTAAAAACGTGGCCGAGTCATCAATAAAAAAACGTTAAAAGCTTAAAAAATTACGTCCAAAATTGCTAATTATTATAAACAACACTGGAAATTAAGCAAGATTTCAACGGGTTTTTTACTAAGACTGTTCCAAAACACGCGGTACACTGGTCTAGTGGTAATCATTCGATCAACGAAGTTACTCTACGTCGGGCCGGGTTAGTACTTTGATGGGTGACTGCCTGCGGCAGGTAAACCATCTCGGGATGTAATCAGCTGCTTAGGTCAACTCAGCCTTTCATCCTTCCGGGGTAGGTAAATCGAGTACCGGTCTATCTGGCTGGGGTTAAGGCGGCGCGCGTTTACCTCTGTCAGGTGGCAGGTAACACTGTGTGATCCCATACGGCAGGTGACGCGTAATCTCTGACGTTAGTGGACCAAAGTTCACACAATTTTGTTATTCAACGCGGAATTAACTGTATTTGATAACGCCGTTTACCGCTTGTCGATATCTATATTTATTTCAGAGATATTTGCGCTCAAAGTCGAAAGTTGTCATAAAACGTACTAAATTTTGCACGTTTTTTGCACTCCCAAATTTTAAGGGGGCACCGCCCTCTAAAAGTTGTACCCGCGTTATCACCCCCATTTTGCAGCACGTCACGTGACAAAGTCTCATGAAGCTACTCCCTTTGGCTCCAAAGTTCTCGCGGCTAATACGCTACATTTTAAGGCAATTTTTGACTCCCCTTTGAAAAAAGTTGTAAGGGAGGCCGCCGTCCCCGGTGGGGGGTGCGCTAGTAAGACTTGGTCATTCTCTAGCGCGTGTAAAAATTTGGGGGCGCAGCACCCCCTAGGGCCGAAATATGGTCTTCCGAAAATTACGCTTTAAGGGGGTACGATTTCACATCTAAATCTCCAAGGTCACTGGACTGAACTTCACCGTACTTGTTTCGCCTAACGCAGGAGGAATCGCCATACACGGAATGACTATCCGATTTTGAATATCTTTATACGTTTCGGAGATATTTGCCGCCGAACTTCGAAGTCGTCCGAAATCGGGCCAAATTTTGCATGTTTTTCGCCCCCAAAATTTTCTCGGGGTGTGCCCCCCCGAAATTTTGGACCGGCATTATAAAATAGGGCCTAGTACTGACCATCGTGCAAAATTTCACGCCGGTCGGCCCACGCATCTCGGAGATCTCGCGTTGAATAAAAAAAACATCATGCGTAAACCATAAGTCCTTCCGAAAACTATCGTTTTCGGGCGGACTAACAAGCCAAAGTTATTTATTGCTCTTACGTCGTAGTTTTATCACTAATGTCGCTGTTTTTTGAAACTAAAAATGCCCCAAATTCATTTTCGGTTACTTCGTCGGGAGCCCGGGACTTATAATGCTCCGTAAACATTGTAATCTGCTGGAGAGGGAAAAGTGATACACTTTCCTCATTTCCCACCCCACTCATCGGCGTGCTGTGACGACTTGTACTTAGCGCCGGCTGCGCTTCAATCTTTGTGTCCCCTGGAAAATTGTTGCTACCAGGCACCGACGTAGTCAATGAGTGCGAATGCCGTCATCTACCATCCAGGGGAGATGCAGCACTTGGCTAAGTTTGACGTCGGAAAGGTTTAACGTTGGGCGGAGTTCGGCATTGGCTAGCGAGGCTTTTGTGCATTTAGTGTGTCCAGGCCAAGCCAAGCCAAGCTGTCGCTAGAAAAGATGCGCTACAGCCTATACCGTTCCTATTGCACTATTGACTTTCAAGGTCATCCAAGGTCGATGATTTTCACCTCATCTGAAAAAGCGTATGGGATTTCTTATTAATGATCAACACTGATGAGCACAAATGCGTCAGATTTTTTCACATACGACGTTCCCTTAGAGACCTAGTCGGTAAGGGAGAAAATGTTTCCATATTTTCACCCCTAAGAAGCCTGCGGTGTTTTTTCTTAGCCTTTAAAATTTAATGTTCAATGCCTCCATATTAGGTTAGCCATCAATTTCATAAAAAACAGCTTCATGTGGAGTAGCCACTCCATGCAAAAGTATACAGGGTGAACCATAAAAAACCGGACCTTTTTTAGCGTTAATAACTCAGCGATCGTTACCTGTAAAAAGGCGTGTTATATGTCAAAAGTTTTAGTATGTTGTAGACAAAAAGGGTCAAACTTGAGTAGCAAATCATTTAAATATTTTTTGTTTAATTTGCCTAAATCATCATTACCCTTGAAATTAGGCATTTGCCTGCACTCCCTTGTGCCCGAGTTCATTGAACTCAGAAACTCACTGCCAAAAAGTCCAAATTTAACTTCTGTGAATTATTCAGTGTGGGGGCATTGCAACATATAGCATGGTCACAAAATTTTAGTAACTGACCAGCTAAAACGTGTGCTAATCGAATAGCCTACTGAGCACAGCTGATCCTGAACACATTGATTCCAGCGATCGATCAGCTGCCTAAAAGGACTGATGACGGTCATGAATGCAAAAGCTGGGCAACTGCCTATGTCAAATTTCATCTAATCTCAACGTATGTGTTAATGATTGTTGATATTTCACTGTATGGTGAATAAAAATCAACTTAAATTCATGCGTTACTGCCAATTTAGCATGATTTTAAGGGTAGGACAGATTTGTGTAAATCAGGCAAAGAATATTTAAATGCTGAGATATGCAAGTTGTACATCTCTTCTGTACACAATTTTGAAACTTTTGGCATATTACGGGCCTTTTTATCAATAAACATCGCTAAGTTTAGAAGCTCAAATGTCCATGTTAAATCCATGTGTTACAGTCAAATTTAGCAAAATTTCGGGGTGACGAATATTTATGCAAATTAGGCAAAAATATTTAAATTGTTCAATATGCAAATTTGTCATTTATTTTTTACAGCATTCTGAAACTTTTGACGTATTACATGTCTTTCTACCACTAACTGTCGCTGAGTTATCAACGCTCAAACAGGTCCGGTTTATTTGGTCCATCCTGTATATAAGCGTAAACAAACATCATAACCGCCTAACAAATATAGAGGAGAAAAAACGGTATCCCCACTTTTTGGACAAAAGGTACGTCCATGCGCATCTGCACAACGTGTTGCTTGTCTCGGCTGCTGCTGCTGCTGTTGCTGCGCATGGCGGTCACTCGTAAGCGGCTGATTGGATGTGGATTAGCATCATCTGCAGGCGCAGACTGCAAAAAAGCGTTTGCAGCTGATTTCTGTGGTAGTTGAATAATATTGCAGTGCAGCTTGTCGCGGCAGTCAGATAAGAGTTCGGGTGGTTGTGTTTACGCTCTTATGCGCGAGTGTGTCGTCGCATGCTGACTGTCTGTCTTCTTTGAGGTTTCGTCACATCGACGTTCGTGAACCAGTGACTGATGACGGCGTGTGACAGGTTGACGACGAGCGACCGCCGGTAGTCGCACCGCGATCTCTCTGATCAATCAAGTATTTCTGGCGATATATACTCAAATATAAGAAACGATTCGGTGGACTGACAGTGTCTTGAGCTACTAGTGAGTGTTTGCGTCTTTGCTATGGCGTGTTGCATGAGCGAAGAGGCGCAGGAACAAAAGAGAATCAACCAGGAAATAGAGAAGCAACTGCGCAAAGACAAACGCGACGCACGACGAGAACTCAAGCTTCTCCTGCTAGGCAAGTAGCTTAGCGACGTTGTAGTAGTGTAATATATGTAAAATTTCTGATTTGGTTAGTGTGGATTATTTCAATTATTGGCTGCGCTGCAAAACTCATAACTTCTGCTGTGTGGACCATTGACTTCTAAAACTTCATTAAACTTTGTGACATATTTCAATCTTTTACTCCTCGTGCGCTACGTTCCTAACGTAGCGAAGAGGAGTATATGAAATCAGTGTAATATTGAGGACTGACCGACGATCGACCGTGGACTGACGACCGACCAACGACCAACGACCGACCTCCGCTCCTGGAAGAGCCTTCCTGGAAAAACATCAAATAGCCATATCTCCATAGCGGTGGCAGATAGACGCATGGTCACAATGAACCACCCATAGGAAGTCTCCCACCGCGAGTCAAATGGTCACGTAACCGATGACGTCACGTGACCCCAAAAGGTTAAGGTCGTGACCCCATTATTTTTTAGGCGCTGTATCTCGATAACGGTGCCAGATAGACCCATGCGTTGAGGTATAACAAGACAAATTGCAACTTGCGTCATCGACCATTATGATTGAAAATTTTTTTCACTCAAGCAGTTTGTAAAATCGGGCAATATTTTACGAATTTCGGGGAGCCAATTTCCAATAACGACCTTGATGCCAGTCACCATTAGTATAATATTAGACGGGTCTCAAATAGACGCCGAGTCTTTAGTACAAACCGAAAGAAACAAAAAAACACTTAGAAAAACACAGGAAAAAATAATGCGCGCGAGGAGTATATTAAATTGATCACAATCTACCAATATTTCTTGTATTAGCATAACTAACAGCGACATTTTGAACGGTTTGCTGTATTGTTTGTGCGGAATATTTATATTTATAATAATAGCAGTAATTTTCGTAAAATAAGCATGCCGGAAATCGGCATGCATGGAGGAATATCGTTTTGGCTGCTATCACGCGGAGTCAATAGTCTAACTCTGTTCTCGGTTTCAAGGCATTAAATCAACAAGTAAGTCAATGCAGTTAAGCGCTTGAGGTGTGGTGAGATCTCTAATGATCACTAATATTGTAAAGTTCCTCAACCTATTTACATCACATCATATTTTGCTGCTAAATCTGTTCCCAGACCTAGCACAAATAGACCGTGTTCATTATGTCGATGTTCTGTCATGCTCGAAAATAAGCTGACATAACGATGTCTACTATTAAAAGGACGGTGCGTCCGTATGGAAGCCCCGGGCTCAGTTAGCAAATTCTCAGCTTAAAAGCGCGCGCGCTAATGCTAAGCAGACATTAGCACCGCGGCGCCGCTTAAAAGATCACTTCAATATGCAGACCAGTACTGCGGTGTTATCACCGTCAGATACTAGACTTCGACTTCGCCGGTTTTTAATATCGAATAGAAAGCTGAGAGTGGAAACCCCGCAGGATAAGATAAACTTCCGGTCGTCGTCGGCTGTCAGCATATCATTTCCAGTACACGTAAAACTTATTTCCGCTAGTGTCCGTTTCTCTGCTGACGTTTGCTTGTAAGATCTCTGTTTCACGACATGCTGATGTATTTGCAAGCTCACATACGACTGGTCCGTTATGACGTTATTACGGATAATGTTTTATGACGCTACTATTGGGCTGTGGCAGTGCTGCATAACATGTAAGCTTGATTTCTGTGAAACGTGATTCATCATGGCAATCTAAAAGTGTACCTTAATGTAGTTTATAGAAGAGTGAACTAACTTTATCTTTTGTCTGTGTGCGTGTGTGTCCGAATAGTATATCATATATCTTACAAAAATACGGCTTAGGTCCTTTGCATTGCAATGCATTACACTCCTGTTGTAGGCTAAAATGTATAAAAACAAGATTGTCAAGCTTTGCTCAAAGTTACGTACGTATATATTGCCCATAGGTAGCCGCAGTCGTTTCCGTTGGCAGTAATGAAGTGGCGTTATCTAGCGAATGAAATTTCGTGAATCCGGGCTAACTAGTTCAAACACGCAAAACAAACAGAAAAAACCATGTGACCTCGACCTTTAATTCCTTAGCTATATGGCAGCTTTTCAGAAAGATGATCAGTAGGCCTAAAATTTAGCATTGGAAGTGGTGTAGGCCACACTACACAACGCATGCAGTTAATTGTTCGGCAAAAGCAACGGCACAAGGTAACCATTACGATCCAGGTTCGTAATGCTCGCGTAACGGCAAGCTCTAATACAACTGCATTAAGCAAACAATTACTACGCGTGCTGCTTTTACGGAATAACGCACTGACGTCCGGTCAGCACAGTATTTGCTATAGTAATGTTATTCTGTTCGTTCGTTTGTCGTTGTCAAGGACTGACCGACTATGCCGAAAAGACAGGCTTTGGGATTGGATTCTAGCTTCGTTCAGTATCACAATGTGGTGCTGTAACTGTTACGGTGGTTCGAGTTGCTGTAAAATATCGTCACTGAAAACTCTGGAAGTCGTCAGAACGTTGAACTGTGCAGTGCGAGCGTCGGATGTCATTGATGTTGCGCAGCAGCCGATTTCGTCCATAACGCTCGTAGAAAAACAAGGCCAACTGTAATTGACTTACTGCTATTAACGACAACACAGTGCGAGGAAACAGAAAAAAAGCAGCTAACGCAAATCTACATAGAACAAAACCAAAACCTAACGCAGTTTAGGCTTATCATCAGAATATCAAACAGTGGGAAGTTTAAAGCAATGTATACGTGTGCTTATCTTTAAAAAAGTATTGGGGGCGATATAGATGTAGGCTTCCCTTCGACATTCGAGTTTTTCTTACTTCGTTGCGGGATCAATATTTTTTTTCTTTCGGTCAATGTCCGTTTTCCTTCTTGGAACAGTCGGCAGTCGGCACGCCTATTTGCATCCGGCACTATAAGATGGGTGTGTCTGTCGAGTTAACTGGGTGGTGCGCGTTGGACGTTTAGACTAGTAGCGCGGGATCTAAGCCTTCGTTTTGTTACACTCTGTGGAAGCTGCAGTCGTCAGTTGCTGCAGCCTGTGTGTACCTGAGCGTTCGCGTGGATGGGCGTTTTCCCTCTAACAAGTCCGGTCTCTCTGTCGCATCGTTCTCTGTCATTGATCGCCAGCAGTCCGTATGTGAGTGTGACAGTGTGACACTGTGACAGTGTGGCTGATTCGCAGTCCTACGACTTGTAGGTCTGCCTTTAATCCGTATTCGCCTGCTTTTTTTATTTCGTTAAACATTATTTGATCATCCCGGCGCAGACACGTGCTCCAGTCACGCGCGCACTTGTTATCATCAGTCACGTGACACTTAGTTAGTTAGTTGGTGGCGTAGCATAGTGGTTAGAACGTCGATCCTGGCCGGCGGACTTTCCTTATCCTGCGCTAGTCTGATGGATGGCTGCTTGACCACTTTGTGGGTACGGTGTCCGCTATCAGTCAACCATCAAGGCCAACTCAGCTTGCCATCCCTCCGGAGTCGGTTAAATGAGTAATAACCCATTATATGGGTTACGGAAGGTGGGGACCTTTGTACAGCTAACTGGGCTGCCTGGCCGGCCGGTGCGCCAGCCTGTGATTGCAGGCTGCACGCGGCGGCTGTGCGATCGGCGGCTATGGTTAGTGACGAAAAGCGCATTAGAGGTATGTATACACGACGATGCGCTATACAAATTGACAACCTTTACCTTTACTAACGTTTGTAAGGTGTGAACTTAATTATTTCGATTTTGAGTGAATTTGTTGTATAGTATGCTATGTAGCATGTTATATTATACACGGTGTTTCAAAAAACACTCTTTTTGTTTCTTTCATAACTCAGTCGAATGGTGATCAATTTGCATGAAATTTTTACCAGATGTAACTGAAGAAATACAAATTTGGAATATTTCAACAAAATTTGGCCGTTAGTTAAATATTCTTTGCTAGTCGTCATGGGCGTTGGAACAGGGGGAGCAGAGGGAGCAGCTGCTCCCCCAACTTTTGGCACGGGAGAGCAGGCCATAGCTCTTGCTCCCCCAAAATCAAACAACTGCAAGCAAAGAGTAAGGGTGATAAAC
>Ga0209367_1002704_pt1 | contig 23641 bp, 14 predicted proteins | sample WorMetLIZISLAND2_FD_187412 | JGI IMG/M metagenome (GOLD analysis project Ga0209367, IMG submission 187412) | Marine gutless worms symbiont microbial communities from Max Planck institute for Marine Microbiology, Germany - Olavius geniculatus... ... | reverse complement strand
CAACTGCATTATCATCTATATGTGTAGCAAGTGCAATGTTAAACTTGGGTGGTTCGAAATAAGACAACAGAACTTTATTCGTTGTGAACCAAAGTTCACCAATGTTTCTGCGTTTGACGTGGAATCAATTGTAGTTGTAAACGCCATTTTCCGATTATCGATTTCTATATCTATTCTAGAGACATATGCGATCAAAGTCTAAAGTTGTCTGAAAACGCGTGAACTGTCCATGTTGGGTAGGTCGAATGAACAAACACAACTTTGTGGATAGTGAAACCAAGTCCAACAATTTTTCTGCGTTAACCGTGCAATTGATAGTAGTGTGTTAACCCCTTGTTGATATCTTTATTTGTTCAAGAAATATTCGTGTCCAAAGTCAAAAGTTGTCTGAAAAACACGCGCAATGTCGATTTTGGGTAGGTCAAAATGAGCAAACACAACTTCGTGGTTAGCGGACCAAAGTTCATCGAATTTTTTTGTTTGACGCAGAAGGGACAGTAGTTTATAACGCAGCTGACCGCTTGTCGATGTCTTAATCCGTTCCAGAGCTATTTGCAGTCAAAGTCGAAAGTTGTCCTAAATCGTGCCAAATTTTGGACGTTTTTTGCCTTCCCAAATTTTAAGGGGGCGGTGCCCCCCAAATTTTTTACACGCGTTAACACCCCCATCCAGCGGCACATCAGGTGGTAAAGTTTCATTATGCTAATCCCCTTAGCGCCAACGATCTAGTGGCTCAGTCTCAAGAAGTCTCAAATAAAAATCTTAGCAAAACTTCACCACACAGTGCCAGTGGCACTATTTGCTGATAACCACCAAACTACAGAAACAATCAAAGCTGTTCTCCATAGTATTCGGTTGGAGTTAAGATTTAAGTTTAGGGTTAGGATTAGGTTTTCGGTGCAGAAAAGTTTTCGGTATTTGGTGCCAACCCCAAGCGTGGAAAGTGGCAATCTCAGAATGTTTTGTATCTCAGAAATGCAAGGTGTTATCTGCCATGGAAATTCACAGAAAATAAGTAGTCGATTTTCGCTATCTGCCGTAAAGTTTCACAAAAGCTAGCATGAAATGGTTATCTGCCGTGAAAATTTATTGAAAATAAATAGGCCTATCATTAGGCCTATCTGCTGTAAATTTGCATCGAAACAAAGTATAGTAAAATAACTGCCAGTGCTATTTAGTAACAGTGTTATCAGATTATGCAAACAATAATAGTAAGTTAGCAACTTCTGTAGCCTGTATGCCTAGCCTATATATGTAATTGATCACATCACTGGTAAGCGGCCATGGCTTTTCAGCTGATGTATTTCAAAAATGTATAAACTATACGCAATGAGTCAAAACATGGCATTAAACTCTTGTTTATATATTTGCCCGGACATTGGCAGTGAAAGTATTTTGCAAATCAGTCAGACTTGTAACCGTAGCAGACAATTTGCAACAAAACAGTGTTGAAATTTCTATCTTGACTAAAGTAACTACCAGATACATAACCTTGCATAAGGCTGGCAGAAACTGTGGTGAAAGAAACAAGTTAAGCTTCCTCAACATGCAAATTTTTCACCATACCAAACTGTTATTATTAGGTCCTAATTGTGTGATTATTCGCTTATTTTTCAGCTTCAATATATAAGTTTCCAAGTACATCAATTTTCATGGCATATATCCAAAAGTAAAAAGATGCTTCCATGAAAATTCATGGAAAATAAGTAGTCGATTACGGAATTCTGCCTTGAATTTTCACGGCAGATATAATCTTCGCTCAGAAACAATGGAAAACACTATTGATCACTATTGATCAGTGACAGAAAATTGGGTAACTGGAACTTTCGTACCCGAGAACTTTCGTTCCTGTGAACGAAAGTTCCACAGGTAAAACTTTCGTTCCTTGGAACTTTCTTTCCCTGGAACATTCGTCCCCAGAAACTTTCGTCCCCTGGAACTTTCGTTCCTTTTAACTTTTGTTCTCAAAATGAAAATTAGCATGGAACTTTCGTTCCTTAACACTGATTATTATAACTATAGGCCTATAATGTACACAATTTTTGATGTGCTTTTTAAATTACAGCTATGCTGTAGGCGTCGATGGTACCACTGTCGTCTATCTCTTGTCCATCCGTCCATCTGTCTGTCCGTAACAGATGCATTGTGGATAATCGCTAGGTCATAGAGGAAAACTTTTTGCACGGATAATTAATTCTGTGTCAATGCTCTCTGCGTACAAAATTTTGGAGATGCAGTGCAAGGAAAACATTTTCAAATTTGGGGTTGAATAAACGGGGGTAGAAAAATGTGCGTTTGTGCTTCCTTGTTATTATTATATCCTGCTGAAACTCTAGATATATACGTCTATAGCGAGTGACACAAAATTGGAGCTGTTTTCGCTGAACTGTAAACACTACGTAAAGATAAGGGGTTCAGTAATTATCAATGTCAGGGAACGAAAGTTCCAGGGGACGAAAGTTCCATGAATCGAAAATTGCATGCACGCTTCTGGCTAAAATAGAACAGTCCTAGTTATAACCACCTGTCACCTGAACCACAGACCTATACATTAAATTTCTTGAACAAACTTAGGATAAACAGAATACAGATCAACAATTTTTGTTTGTAAACATAAACTTAGCAATAGAGATGTGCAGATTAGAAAAATTGCTGTACAATACAATACAATACAATACAATGGAAAATTTGCACTCAAAAACTGACAAACACACTGTCAGTTTAATCTAGCACATAAACGAAAAAGAACTGAAATGTTTAAAAGAAAATGGAATGAGAGGTACTGAGGTACGAGGTATACGACACCGATCAGTTCGATATCATACAACAAAAAATAAAACTTATACAAAATGCACGATGTTATAATATAATACACAGTATTTTATTAAAAACGCATAAACTGTAAAAAAAACCTTTACATTTCGGTTATACAGCAGCCTGTTTTTAATAATGTCACGGTCCGGCAAAACCGCAAATAAAAAAAGACATACTAGCCCAGCCTCAACGTCTGTTTTTACTTTGATCTCACTTTTTACTCCTGTTGTTTTGTGTTTCCGGTTACGTAGAATGCTTCGATTTGCTGCCGTTCTTCGCTCTAGAGTTGTCGCTACGTATTTATTGCTGAACTCAAGACTGTTAAGCACATCAGTATCGGCTGCCAATGACATGGCTGATGCAGGCACAAGTAACGGCCAGCCCACAGTGGGAATCATTGTTATCGGTGACGAAATCCTGAAAGGTCAGACGCAAGACACCAACTCGCACTTTCTCGTCCGACGATTGTTTACTCTTGGCGCTCGGGTTCGCAAGATATCAGTAATCCCTGACGACGTCGACGTGATTTCAAATGAGGTATGCATCCTCGATTGGAACGCTATACACTTTGGCGCAGTTGCATTTCGATATTTATACGTTCAGATCGGCGATCTGAAAGACCGGTAAAAATTAATACGTTCAGATCGCCGATCTGATAGTTTTAGGCAAAACTTTAGGGTCAGTGCTAGGGGTAAATCGGCGATCTCGCACTAGTAAGCAGAAAATTACTAGTGGTAGATTTATCACATTATTAATGTAAGAATGCAGCCGTATTTCTTCACTGCATTACCAGGACTGTGGTTGGGACTGAAATATCAGTCACTTTGTTATCAATTACCAAATTTATTCAAAAATTATATTTTTAAGTCTGTGTTACAAAGAAACAGATATGGCTTGAGATGGACTCTGATATAATAGTGAATAAGCCTGATTTAAATATGTGACAGTGTTGTGGCATGGTCCTATGACTACCAGGAACATAAGTTCTACCATGTACCTAATAATGTGCCTACCCGATCTACCTCTAGCAATTTTCCAGTGCTAACAGCAAGATTGCCGATCTATCGCTAGAATTATTGATCAGTGATTGTGCGTGTGTGGGTCTGACACAGGTTGGTGGAAGTGTTGATATTGATGTCTCGTCGTCTCGGCTGCTACAAAGTGACTCTGGAGTGCAAAGTCGAGAACATAAAATTCTACGAGCCACTCGGCTTTACTGTCGATGAACAGCGTTACATGGTTCAACGCTTGACGTCGTCATAGCCACACTAATGATTTACTGTCGCACTCTGCTAGAGAGATTATGTTGAATGGAGTGGAGTGCATACCTTCACTTGAGTAAATGATGATCCTGGATATGCGACGAATCTTGAAAAACGATCCAGTATTCGTAAAGGAATCCAGATTCTCTCAATAAGCTAATTGATCTCTTTCTATCACTTGGATATTTTGTGAAAATATCAAAAGCCTTGTGTAACTTTTCAAGATATTCTGCACATACATAGACAGTATTGCTGTGGGGAAACGAGCATTATTTGTGGAGTTGGTGAGTTTTTTTTGTGGAGTATTTTTATCGCACATGTGTTTGTGTTTGGACTGAGCTGATCTGTAATTTCGCCAACCAGCATTGCTCACACTGCTTCCTCTGTGGTTCCTGTGTGGGACGGTAAAATGAGTAGTAACTCATTCACAGAGTTACGGAAGGTGGAGACCTTGGTACAGCTGACTGGGGTTGCCTAGCCGGCCGCTGCGCCAGCCTGTATCTGCAGGCTGCACACGGTGGTCGTGCGGCAGGCAGCTCTGGTTAGTGATGAAAGCGCATTAGAGGCGTGTGCATGCTCGTGATGATGCGCTATACAAATTGACAACCTTTACCTTTACCTTTGTGTGATCAGCAGTGATTTTTAGGTTTTGATTCTGCTGTCTGCAACTGCATGCCACGGTTGCGACGTGTTGAACAGTGTGCCATGGCTTGATGACAGAACGTTTTGAACGTCGATAGACTTAAATTGTTGAGGAGTTTCTTGTTGCATTTTGATGGTGTAGGCTGTGATATCACAGAACTGTTAGGTTCATTTGTTACCTGCTTATTTCAACTGTACATACTGGAACTGCATTATGTGGCACTGTCATTGCTCAGTGCTGTCAATGTTTGGTGTGGTGAAATTGTGTTCCTTTTACCCCCTTCCTCTTCCGGGAGCCCCGCACTCTTAGTCCAGCTAGGGGTTCTGTGGGAGCTCTGTAAGATCTTTTAGTCAACTGATCAGTTACTAAACCGTCTGTTAATTGTAACTCGCTAGTTAAGTTTATGCGCGTTTCTGAACAAAACCTTGACTAGCCGTTAGCTAACTGAAGTAAACTATAGTTGCTTAGCAATGATGCGCACGTGCACGTCAGCCAGGCCACGAGCCAGCCAACCGATTGCAGACGGCCATTTTTTCCATTCATGAATGGATTTTGTAGTAAAATTTGTAGCAGCAAATGTCTCCTCGAGCATTATGAAGACCTTGCTATATGGTAAAATCGTTCTATAGTATCACATTCGTCAATTAACTGCTTGCAAAATGATACAAAAGTTTCATTAAATATGATAACTACGATCAACGGTTAGCTAACTGGCTGATTTCGGCCAGTTAAATTTTTGGCCATTACAACCATTGGTTAGTGCTACGGGAAACACGAGTTATGCAAATCTGGCAGTTAACACTAACTTAACTGGCGAGTTAAGATCCAGAAACCGGCCCTTAGTGGCTCTGGGCAGAGCCTGGCCACCAAACATTTTGTGGTGCATTTTGAGCGAAGAACAGCACTTCTGCTGATAAGCAGTTTTGCATACACCCTTAACAAAACTTTCCCTCTTATTTTCACTGGGCGCAAGCTGCACCCTTGCTACTCACCAGGTGTAGGGATAGAAGCCCCTGACCACTCAGATAGCTGTAGCTTTGCTGAGGATCCTGAGATATTGGATTCTTACTTTTTTTGTTTGATGATTGCAATTGTAATACATTTCTGCACTGTGTTCCAGCATTGCTCGAAAGCTGAAACCAGTAGGTCATGGTATTACCTGCTGCCATGGCACTGACCAGTTTACATCAACTCAGCTTATGTTAGTTATTATTTGACAGAAATCAGTACGTGTGATTCGTTCAAAAATATGGAATATGTTTATAAGTGTGAGTTCTTGGAAGACAGTATGCAGCTCTGAATTTCACTCAAGTTCTGATTAGGTTTATGCAATTGCATGAATTGTGCTGAAGATCATTTTTGTTCTTTTCACTCCACGATGACGATAATGGTGATGATGTTAATCGTAATAACAGTAAATGACAATAACAACCATGGTGTGTTAATAACTTGATGTCTAAGTCTTTTTAAATTAAAATTTCTGTTAGAAGTTGTTAGAAGATCAGTATAAGAAGAAATGGAAGAAAGTTTTACCTCAGGTGTGCGAAGACGATGTGTATGTTAACGATGGCATTTGGTGTATCAGTTGATGGTCGTATTTATGAGTTTTCAGCTGCTGCCTTGTAACATCCACGAAATTTGAGCCACTTTCCTCTTGTGTAATTTTCCATATTCTCATTATATTAATAGTGATGAACTGCGCCATTTTATCAGCAAACACTTTTGAATGCCAAAAATCGGTAGGCGGTCATGTTAAAAAGTCTATAACTTCGTCATTTTTTAACAGAATCAAATTTTGTTTGGCAGTTAGATGTAACAGGTTTCTGCAAATAAATGTGTAGAATTTCAAATTAAAATTCCAAGCGGTCACTGAGAAAACGGCGGAAAACTTTAGGGGGCTACTTTTTATTGCCACACCCTGTAGAAATGGCTGGATGACAATATTATAACTTAAGTGCTAGTAGATATTGTTCAGTACTGCACAACGTTACATGTTGAATGTGCCTTATAATCTGCATGGCTTGGTGGATGAATACTGAACTTTTTGCATCTTAGCTTCATTCTTATTTATTGTCGGAGAGTTGTGCAATGTGTGGTGGTTGCATGTGTACAATGATGTTACAGTTACCAGTTACACTCTGACATTAGGAATGCAATTTTTGAATGGCGGACATTTCAATATTTATTTTTCGTTTACTGGAGCGTACGTTTGACACGTATTCATTTGTTTTGTATTAACTGCAAACTATTAAGCTGTGTGTCGCAGTCTTTCCTTGTATATTCAAGACTGTTGATCAGATTTCATTTGTTAAAGAAATGGTTATTGTTACAGAGCCAAGGAAATATTTGCTTACTGTCATTACAACATTAACTCCTGTTTCACTTGATCTAATTTCACTGTTTTCAAATGCATAAGATATAGGCAGTGGTATTATCCATGGTGTAATTGAGCTAGAAGACAGGACTTCTTGAGTGATTTAGTTCTTTTTGGTGGTTGTTTGTAAATGTTAGCAGAAGATGACAGACCATTTTATTCTGTTTTTCATCAAGGTTGTATATGTGGTTCAAATTTAAAAACTAGGTTTTTTGTTCTTTTTTAAAAGTCTATGTTGAAGTCTATATTTTGGGTTTTGAGGTTTTTATCTGTTATGCAGTTTATAATGGAAGTCAAATTTAATTTTATATTTTAATCGTTGATTATTGAGTTCTGACGTCTTTTCATTCTCTCAGCAAAAAATTACCAGACATGGAAAATGGTGTATATGATGCTTTTCCCATGTGTTAACATTTTTATCCAATCATTGTGCAAGACGATACAGCAATAGTGGCCAAGGGAATCAAAGTCGAATTGGTTGAAGACTTCTGCTACCTGGGCGCCAACATGTCAGCTGCACGCTACCAGACGCTACTGTGTCAGATAGTGAACATAATGGAACAGCAAGAACATCAGTCTGTCAGTAAAAGTCAAGTTGTATATAAATCGCTAGTTATCTCAACACTACTGTATGGCGCAGAGCTGAGACCACTGCCTGTCACACAGATGAAGAAATTTTAAGCTGTTCGATCATCACAAGTCCCAACGATGAAGACATCAGGAAAAGACCGGGTTGCGGAAATTAAAGCATATCATCAAATTAAGAACACTGAGGTTCTTGGGACATGTACTGGAGTGACAGTTGGTGGTGCGTTTTGCCTTCGTCCAAACAATCGTTCCAAACGAATGTAGTCACTTTACCGTGAAATTAATGTGTTTGTTTATTGTTTATGTTTACTAGTTTTGTACACACATGGTCTGGTTAAAAAGTGTGCTTGAAAGAAAATGAAGGCAACCAAACAAAGTCGAAGCAATCACGATGATGAACTGACAATTGAAGATGTTATTGAGCTCGGCGGCGATCAGGTAAGTGCGCTTTATAAACTAATTTCAGTCGCTATAGTCTGTTTGCTTCCGCATGAACTACCGAAACTAAGGATCAGAGCCTGATCTAACTATGCGACCGTGTCGTGGCATGCGCAACAAACTGCTTATAGTCCTTCTGTGACTACTACGTATACGAACAGAGACTACCTTGTAGTAATTATTGGTTAAGATTGGAGAAAATTGTGAGCCAGGGCGGATCTGAATAGCAGTAGAAAATGCGGAGTGCATCTGCAGTGGAAATAACCTCATTTTAACCATAGCACTCACCCTAACCTAGCCTAACCCTAACTCAGACTTATCCCCAGCACAGGAAAATAGATTTGCAGATTAGCCCTGTGATCTGCCCTTTTTACAAATTGTGTTTGCTTCTTGGTTGACACTCAGACACTCTTCTGGAGTGGAGTCTCCCATCCAAAATTTTTAGTTATTTATTTTTTTTCAGAATCTTACCGCCTTTGTGTGTCTGATTGCTTTGGCTCTAGCAATTTTCTAGTGTTATAAAGTGACGTTGCCAACTGTTGTTCGTTGTGTGTGCAGTCTGATTTTGACTTATTGCAAGGAATAGATGAGGACGGTGATTTTGAATCGCATCATGATGAACCCGAAGCTGATTCTGTCAAAAAATCTGAGGTATTCACTTTGTTACTATCTGAATTATTTATTTTGTAGTGTTGCAAGCAGATTACAGTGCGTTGACAACTTGACTTTTTAGTTTTTCTCAGTGCTGCTGCATTAAGAAGTTCACTGTTGGTTGCTATATTTGCCTGAAACCACTTCCACTAGCCCATCTGTTGCAATAGTGTGATCTCTCTCTTTGTCTCTTTGTTACATTGGTGCACTCTGGTAAACTGTTGGATGAAATAAGATTCCATTTGGCAGGATCACATGCCTGTGCATTCGACAGGCAGTTTGGTTGTTGGCAGTCAAAATTAAGTGGACAAACCATTATGGGTAATGGAATGTTTACTGTATTGACTTATTACATACTACGTTTTAGTTAATTCTCTGTGGATATGTTAACGAAGATTGGACTAGTGTTCGGCAGTAGAACTGTTGATAAGTGAAAATTGCTGCCTTGGTGGGTAACAGGTAGTCCAACAAAAGTTCTGTGATGTACATCAACTTTCATCTGTTAGGGCACGTTGCACCAACGTCGTTCAACTTTGAACCCGGGTCAAATCTGAATTTGAACCTAGTTCAGCCGTAAATTGCATTGCACCAAAGCGGTTCAAGCGTTGATCTCCTTCAATTCTGAACGGCCATCTGACCACCGATCAGATTTTGATCTTGGTTCAACTCGTGGTTATGCATGCACACTAGGCAATAAGTATTTTCCGCGATACTATTGCTGTAGAAAATTGTCTTCGTATCGAATTATAAGACTTTTAATGCAATTATACTGATGATCTGGATATTTGTTTTATGTTCTCTTTGTGCTCGATAAATTCACAAATAGATGAATGAATCGCATTTTTCGGTGGTGATGTCTCGCTGCTACAGTAAACATACGATTGAACCTTAACCACAGCAAGAAAAAACTCATTTGTATTGATTTACAAGGCATTAAATTCAATTATACATGTGATCTAGATATGTTACATTTGTGCTATGTCTATTTTCTGTGGTCTTTTTGCTGGATAAATTAATTATATGGATAAATAAATAACATTCTAGAGTTTCGATGCGCTGTTGCTATGCCGTAGCTCAGTAAACAAAATATCTTGACAATGCACGTAGAATAATTAACGAGTATCTATTGGAACACAAAATGTGTATCTTTGGAACTTTATCGATGCAACTATTGATGTGAAAATTGTGTAGTAACTTCAGGGAAACTTAAAGTTCGAACAAATTACGGCCAATCTGTACTGGACTGCTTCGTAAGCATTGCGTGTGACTGTGACGTCACTGTAGTTGGCCTACAGGCCGAGCGTGGCCTGACCAATCAGAGTCGTCCACGCCCCATGGTATAACCATGACTGTTCAACTGAATGGGATCAGCTGATCCGAGTTCAACTTGGTGCAACGTAATACTGCGTGAACTTGGTTCAACTTTTGATCTAGGTTCAGCTGAACCGACATCATGAACGACTTTGGTGCAACGCGCCCTTAATGTTGTAGCATGTGTCACTGCAGGTGGAAGAGTTTATTGCACAGCTTGGTATTCACAAACTGTCACCAGATGCAGCTAAATCGACAGATAAACAGTCGCCAGTGAATCGGAAACTAAAAACTGCCAAAGTGCAACACCAGCAGCACTTGGAAGAGGATGATTCGTTAGCCAAGCATTCACACAAAGATGTTTCGGAGACAGGTCAGAAGAAGAAGAAGAAGAAAGGAAGTAAGTTGCAGCACAACGAAGCGTCTAGCACAACAACAAAAACACTTGATTGGATCTCCAGCTATCAGCCACGCAAATATCTGCTTGTCAAGCCGGGTGGAAAGTGGTACATTGAGAGGGTGAGTGAGTTCATTGTGTAAGAGTGACATTAGATACAGTTTGATGAAGTCTGTTTTGTCTTAGTGTCATGATAGGAGTTGATTTATGGCAGTTAAGATCTTTGCTAAAAATTAGAGCTGGTAGTAATCAGAATTTTTTCAATTGTTAACTTTACAAAAATTAAAATCAGCTCTTCACTGATCACCGAGACACAGTACTTGACGGTGTCTTAACCAGGTCTTGTAACATTGTTGATTTTTTGGTAAACAGGTGACTGTTATGATTTTGGATGCTTGTTTTGATATCATTTTGTCTGCTGCAAAGTTTTATTGATGTGTCTTTGATTTGAAATTTTAATTATTCAAATTTTTATTAATCTTTAAAATTTTTAACAGTTAGTTAGTACTCACACACAGGTCATCATTAATTTTTATCTCTCTGCCAAGTTATGTTCTGTAATGGTTTTTTGTGCATTGTTTACTAGTTGTCATTAGATGTTATGGTTGATAGCTACAGCTATTACAGCAGATGTTACCAGAGTGCAGTCTGTCTGTTTGTACTTCTGTTACACTCATGCATTCTGCTAAAATCATTAAACAGAATGAGTACCTGTTAAACATGGTTTCAAGTAACATTAAGATGAGTGTTGCCAGTCACAGGAATGGGATATCTGCACGTCGACGTTGGTCAAAATTTGCATTGCAAGCTACGGTAAACCACCACTGGATCTGGAGCACTTTTGCTGAGTGCCGACTGAGTTTGATTGTTGTTTTTCGTTTTGGAGTTTGAAAGCGACCCTGCGAAGTTTGAGGCTGCATCTGCTGACGTCATTCAAAGATACGAAGACTTTGGAAGTCGTCTGCTTACTGACGAGACTCAGCTTTACCGCAAACGTTTGTTTTTCACTATGTATATTATTATGATTTTGTGCATTCTCTCTTAGAGTAAAACATGTATTCTAAATGTCAAATATACTAAACTGTTCTACAGCGTGTCTTAATAAAAAATGTGCCACTTTTATTTTTTTAATAACTTTGTAAAACATTGGCTGATTTTGATAATTTTTGGCAAGCAGCATCATGAAGAAACTTGACATAAACTTATTATAGTAAGATTGGTGTGCATAAGCTTGTATCAGTAGTAATAATAATTATTGCAGTGAGTATCATCAGCATTTTCTGTCACTAATCCAACTAGAATTCACTGACAAACTACTGATGTTGCAGTGTTTAAAAAGACATCTCAAGATGGAGTATTATGGCTTTTGGCTTGTAAATCTCTTCCGTTCATTTTTGTTGCATTTTGCTGACTTTTTTAATATGTACTGGACAGTAATTGAATTTTATTGTGTGGCCTTTTTAATAGACCCGAATACGGGTCTTGCTTGCCTCTGCTGCTAACTGGAAAACTTATGCATACACATATAGAAAACATAGGAGTAACTGGTGTGCATTCTTTATTTTATTTTGGGGTTAAGATTAGGGTCGTTTTAGATGGATTGCTGAACTGGGTTGATATATTGATAACTAGAAAGCAGTCAGAGCTCGCGCACCTCCGCCAAGGCAATGTTGTTCGCCAGGTGGCAGCACCATCTTCGGTTTTGCAGCGGTTTCCCTTACGCCCCATTGGAAGCAATGGTAACGAAAATTTCAAAGTGATACAGAATCCAGGATTCCTTCTGGATCACCCCCAGAATTGAATCACTGGTAGTTTGTGCCATTTCCGACATACCCTCAAAATTTCAGAAAGATCCGTCCATAACTTTTTGGGTTATCTTGCTAACGCACAGACAGACAAACAAAGTCTGGCAAAAACATTATCTCCTCAGCAGAGGTAAATATATCAGTTGGTAATAGCACACCATGAGTAACTCTGTGGTGTAATGTTTGTCATGTGTACAGAGCAGGAAGCAAGTAAGAAGTCGTCGGTTGCTTGGTTGAAGACCGTGCTGACGTCAGGTACTTCGGCTGACAGGACTGCAGCGCTCGTGCTACTGATACAGGAATCTCCTCTGCATAATCTCTCAAGTCTCGACTCGCTCATGTCTGGTGTGAAGAAGAAGGGTGGACGACAGGATATCCTTAAAATTCTCGGTTAGAACTTTTTCACCTGCTAACAGTAATGTAAGCAAGTAAGTTTTGTTGTTTTGAATAGTGGAATTATTGCCAGATTGCATAGTGTTAAAAATACAATACCTGGTAATAAAGTTCAGAATTATTGTACAAGATGATTATGTAGTCTAGAATAGGCAATACAGTTCAGGATATGCAATGCAAGTCAATAATGTACGATAAAATACAATGGGTGAGGTCAAGTTTTGCTAAGACTTTAGTCTAAGACTAAAGTCTTGACTTTGGGCTTATCTACGAGCTGGGCTTGACTTTATTCTTGACTTTTAACTTGACTTTTGACTTGACTTTCGTTTGCAGTCGTCCATTTTTTTACGCAACTGTCGAATTACTGCAACAATACGATTAGTTAAATCAACATTATAGTAGTGTTTTCCAGACCTGTATTAATTGCGTGATGTGTGCAATATTAGTTTGTTTGCCTATATGCCCATTTTGTGGATGTAAAAGGAATTCTGTGCAATATTTGTGCCAGCGATGACGTCATTACTTACGCTAGTGTCGTCTACGTAATTAACATCGGTAGATAGTAAGTAACAATTGCCTATTAGTTACCAAATGCCGCACGTTATTTTACTGGTCAAAAAGTAACTATTTCGCTCAAATAACGAACTGGGACGTCCGTTTGGTCACGCTAAGGCCTAATTTTATTGTTTTGACATTAAAAACTGCCAGCTGATTTGATTTTGATTTTGGTCTTGACTTTGGTCTTAGACCAAAGTCATGTCAAGACTTTAGTCTTAGACTAAAGTCTTAGCAAAACTTGACCTCATCCAATGTTATATGGCATAGCAACAGAGCACAATAAGATGACATTAGAAACAAGAAATATGAGCTAATGCTCATGAGACGCGCGAGAGCCTATAGCAGTTGTTTGCAGGTAATCTTGGTCTATCTCCATCCATTTTGTCGCAATTCACTCTTTTGCAGCCAAAAATTGCCAAAAAATCACTAACAACCAATATTTTTAGGGTTCAAGGTTATGGATGTTGACATTCTTAAGAAGCTTGTCACCGGTGCTTGTTATGATAAGCCAAATGTCTGTGCCTATCTGCAACTTTTTTCATGCTAGACAAACCAACAACGGATAAATAATCACCTTTTAAAAGGGTACTTCTTTTTGATACCCGCTTGTGTAACCCTCTTTGAACATAGAGGGTTCGGACTTGGATTGCTAAAATCCACATTCAATGCTGAAAATTTCTTATGCAGGTCTATCTCCAGCCATTTTGGCACAATTCACTCCTGAAATGCGTGTCACAGCTCGAAATCACAAAATAAATTCACTAAAACCCTCTATTTTTGGGGTTCAGGGTCATTCAAAGTCATTCGTGTTGAGCTGACATTCATAAGAAGCTCGTCACCAGTGCTTATTATGATAGGCAGCATGTATGTGCCTATCTGCAACCATTTTTATGTTAGATGGGCTAATAGCGGTAAAATAACGCCTTTTTAAGGGGGTGCCCCTGTTTTGCCCCTCATTTGTGGGGACCCCTTTCACCTGTCGTAAAAACGGGATGATATTGTAATGAAAGATTACAAGCTTATAATATGAAGCAGTTATAATGTCCAAACCAACAAAGCATCACTGTGCAGAACTGTTTAACATTTAACGGACATTTTTGAAAAAAGGGGGATGTTACGAGACACGATTGGATGTACAGTGCCATGATAAAGGTAGTGGTAGCATCAGTAGCTGATAGATGGCTGGTGACTACACATGCTAATTGCTCAACTCCTCTAATAGCCTGATGATTTTCGTTAGTTTGTATGTTGAATTTTCATCGCAGTTGAGTAATATCACTGTGATCGGACAGTGTGTTCTGCATCGTTTAATTAAGCCTAAATTCCATTACGCCTACTTTGCGACAAAGTCTGCGACAAGTTCCCGACAAAGTCATGGACTTGTCGCTCACACAAATCATGAAAGTCCGCGACACAAATCATGTCGCTGATTTTCATGATTTGTGTCCGTGACAAGTCTGCAACTTGGTCGGGAACTTATCGCGGGCTTTGTTGCCAACTTTCCTCGTGCATTGTAATGGACTAAATTCCATTAGAGCGACACAAACAGGTTTGTTACAGACTTGCGTGGACTTTGTTGCAAACATCTCGACATGTCGAGATGGTGTCAAGATGGTTCGTGTCCACGACTTTCGTGATTTATGTCCGCGACTTTCACCGAAACTTTGATTTCATGATTTGTCACCATTTATGTCTGCGACTTTCATGATTTGTGTCCACAACTTTACCCGCGGGGAAGTTTCGTTGAAAGTTGGCATAATAGAATTTGGGCTGTACTGATTTTAGTTGTGTGTGTTATTTGTAGAGACACTGAAAGATCTGTTCATTTCTGATCTGCTGTTGGAACAGTCCAAACTGAAAACTTTTGACCAGGTTTCACAAACAGCTCATTTCATCACACTTGTCTGTTATGCTATGCTGCAATTAGTCTGTTATTGTGTATAGCTACAGTGTTATTTGACCGAGCGTTTATTGACCTGTCCACTTGGCATTGACTGACAGCTGTGCAGTCTTTGTTATTCACTAAGATATTGTGATCTGTTCTCGCAGTTTTTTTTTGTTATTCTAGCTTAGTTATATATTTAGTTTTCATAGTGATCCATTTGCTGATTTGGTATTTTTGGTTTAGTCTATTGATGTACTGTGACGACTGAAAATGCATGAATGGAAAATGCAGGACTGGAAAACATGAGAATGGCATCTTTATGGGTAGCGAGACATGTCATAATCGATGTGGTTCGCTGATGTGTTGAAAGCGTTGTGTTGCACACAACCTACAGTCAAGTGAGCAGATATGATAGCAATCGTTCGTAGATCGTGCCACATAATGCGTTTAACAGTGCACGATTGAATTTCCGTTTTATTGTATGATGTTTTCATAGAACTACATGTATCGTTTATGTATTAAACGAGCTACTGTTTGTTTTACTATTCCGTGTATTTTACACATATACAGTGTACAGCATTTTTCATTCCTGTGAATTTGTTCCCGTGTTTTCCAATCCTGCATTTTCCACTCCTGTGGTTTGGTTTTACATTTTCCAGTTCTGCGTTTTCACCCCTGCGTTTTTGTGTGCCTGAAATTACTGTTTCAATATTTTCAACATCCCCAGTATATTGTCCACTGATGTCCAGTCTGTGTGACTCAGTGGTCTGTGGCTATGATGTTTGTTTAGCATTCGTTCAGTCTGTCGTCTGGTTTGTCGTCTGGTAACCGAGACTCGCATGACAAGCGAGTGTTGATGTGGTACTTTGAGTCTCAACTCAAGAAGAAATATACAGATCTCATCGCCACACTTGAGGTTACACTACAGTCAACATTGTCATTCATTCGCGCCTCTTTGCACCAACGTGGTTCAACTTTGATCTGAGTTCACCCATGATTTGCATTGCAAGTTGTTAATCTCGGAACAAATTTGACCTGGCGTCTGGCCTCCAATCATATTTTGATTTTGGTTTACCTCGGTGGAATTATGGGATATCATTGCTTCGACTCGTTAAATAAACGGAGCTGATCAACCCATCTCTAACCAGTAACAAAAAGTATTTCGTATATGTTTTTTGTATATTGATATATATGATGTCTATTTCCACTGTATTGGTAACCAGAATATGTCAGATTTGCTACAGTTATGTTTTTGTTGGCTTTTTGCTAAATATGCTGAATAAATTAATGATTGGACAAATGAATTGCATTTTTAAATGACACTGCCGTGGATTACTATATTCCGGTGTTGACTTTACATGCTTTGTAGGAAAATTGGTTTTTGTTATCCTTTTTGAAGTTTGTTGATACGTCTGTGACACTGTGTGTGACATGTGTATGTCTCTCTGTTCCTGTGTCAGTTGCTTTGTAAGTCTGTTTGTCACTATCTCTGTCTGTATTTGTTGATGTTGTTTTCGTTGCCAGACGTTGAGTCATGACTCGGTCGAAGCTATGCGGAAGAAATCTACAGGTGATTAAATGTGCTGTTAGCCATAAAAGTATCGCTGGCTACAAAATATTGTAATAATAATAGTTTGCATTGTGTTTCTCACCATTTTACTGTTTATTGACCAATCTGTAGTTGGTTTATTAAATCTGATGCCTTTCTATTTTATTACAATATTGTTTGTATTGATGAAGTCACAGAAATTACATGGACTTGCATAGAATGACAATTTGAGCACAGTACTTGACAGAACGGACAGATTTGTGTTAACGAAAATTAGAATAATTCAGTTCTTTGATGCTTTTTGTTTTTTTTGCCACTGCATGACAGCAGTACTTTCAGTGGCAGACTAGGCTTAACTTAGAAAGAATCTGCAAAGATTGACTGATGGTGTTAGTGTGAAAGTGTTTCTGTCTTGTGTGACATTCATTAGTTGACATTGGCATGAGTGATGCTGGCTATTGTTATAGATGTTGCGGTAATGTTATTCGTCACACTCGTGCACCGGTGCATCACGCCCTGGTGAAATTCTTGGATAGAATGAGATGCCTTCTGTCACGTACAGCGGAGTTGCCCAGATCACGTTGTAGGAAGGAGATTTTAGCATTGGAATATTTGGTTAGGATTTGTGTCAACAGTTGCAGCTAAACCTGTATGGGTCCTGCAGTGGTGCTGCCGATAGTGTAATAACTTTTGCTGCCTTTTGTTCCTCACTGTAAATCTAACCTCACCATGTATATTTTGCAGATTACTTAGCATAAATTAACGTGGTATTTGTGCGTAATGGACTATTTGTGTCAGGTGTAATTTTTGAACTGCTGTCTGAAAGACCGGAGCAAGAGAAGGTAACAGCACTGCCTTAATGCTGTCTGTCTGTTTAGTGCATCATTGCAAAACTCGGGGTTTTCGCTCCTTGGAGAAAGTCCTGATTGTATGCCTTGATTTTCTAGGCCCTGGAAAGTTTTGGAAAACAAGTTTGGTCCTGGAAAGTCCTGGAAAGTGAAAATTCTGCGTAGTTGATGAATTTCCTGCGGGTTCAAAATGAAGAACTTGTAGCAGTAGTAACTGTATGTACATTAAGTAACTGCTGTTTGTCTTTATATTTAAATGTTGGTTTGCTGTGAGAAGGTCTTGGAAAAACGTTTCGGCAGTGACAGACGGTCCTAGAATTGTTCGTCAGTGAAGATGTGGGAACCCTGAGAATTAGTCATGGTGACTATTGCCAGCTTGTGTGAGATGTGATGGCTGCTTTTTGTTTGATCGTCAATGGCTAAGCTGTTGTAATGATAAAGTGCTTATTATGCAACCATGCAAATATGCCGCAATAGATTGTCCACTTGTTCATTTGCCTGCTTTTTTCACACTGGTCTCTGACTCAAAAATGAAAACGTGTAGAAAGACCAAAAGTTCCTCAGGGCAAGAGTTAACAATGGATGTGCCATTTTTTAGGTCAAAAGGTCAAAGATCAGGATTAGGAGTTCGGTTAAAGCCTGTATGTGTGTGTGTCCATGATTGGTTAAGCATGCAAGTGATATGCTGTTGTTAATGTCGTGCAGAAGTTGCTGTCATTACTGGTGAACAAGCTTGGTGATCCAAGTTACAAAGTTGCTGCCCACACCGCACACTTGCTGACTAAACTTGGTCAGTCTGTATCTTTCTTCTCTCTGCAACATTACATTACATTACAGATTTTTAACGTGGCCTAAGTAAAAAACTGCTAGGACCACAGATAAAAGCGTTAGTCACGACAAAAGCACAGAAGGGTAAGACTGTTTGAACAGAAATGTTTTCAGTTGATGGCGGAACTGTGACAGTGTGTTGGATGCGACAATGTCTGGGGGTAAACTGTTCCATAGCCGAGCACCAACGACGTCAAAGGCTCGGTCACCAACAGTTACGCACTGCGACTGGGGACATCCAGCTGGTGTGTCAGTGAGGACTGCAGACGTCGTCTTCAGTCAATCTCTGGATTTACAATGTGCCCTTTAATGTACTGAGAAATGCTTCTTGCGAGCAGGCATTATCGAAACGCCATTATTTAAGGCTTGATTTGAAATAGTGTCTACTGATGTCACTTTTTTACGCTCAATAGCAGCTACTGCTTTCAGCGCATCTTAGCCATCGCAGTTCTGTCCATCTGTCCGTATGTCTGTCTGTCCGTCTGTCTGTCTATCCATCACACAGGTGGATCAGTCAAAAACGGTGCAAGCTAGGATCACCAAATGTTCATCGTCAGCTGCCTGGAAGACTCTAGTTTCAAGAACCGTAAAGCTGTCCCATAAATTCGAAGGGGGTCACCCCGAATGAGGGTGCTGAATGAGAGGGGGTAGGAAAAATTTGAGATTTCTAGCTAATAAGTCGCTGTATCTCGGTAACGGTGCGAGATAGTGCCTAGGTTACTATTAATCACTAATAGGAAGTCGTACACTGGCTCTCGATTGCCATTGAATTTGATGACCTTGGATGACTTTGAACGCCAAAATGGGGTTTTTGTGGATTTGTTGGTGATTTCAGGCTGCGAGACACATTTCAAGAGCGAATTGCGCCGAAATCAATTGAGATAGACATGGAGAAACTGCATATGAAATTTTCAGCATTGAACGTAGATTTCGATGGTCCAAGTCTCGATTTTCTAGGTTCAAGGAAACCTGCGTAGGAGGGCATCAAAGAGCGGTACACCCGTATAAGTCGTTATTTTCCCGTTGTTGATAAGTCTTTCGTGAAAACGGTTGCAAACAGGCATGGGCGTGCTGTCTATCACAACAAGCACTAGTGACTAGCTTTTTAATCATATCAACATCGATGTCTTTAATAGACATCGATGTTGATATGAACTTCCAAAAATAAGGAGTTTTTATTGATTTTTGTGATCTTTGGCTGCAGCACACACTCCAAGAATGAACTGCGACAAAATGGCTGGAGATATACTGACAGTGTGCGAACAGGAACTGCTATAGGCTTTCGCGCATCTTGTGAGCATTAGCTCAAATTTTTTGTTCAGTTTAGACAAAGGAAGATTGTTCCTCACAGTTTGTGCTGATGAGTGGAAGCTGTGTTGTCGGCTTTGGCATAGGAATTTGTCTGATAGTTTGACACTGAGACTTGTTAGCCAACCGTACTTAAGTAACAGTCGAGCTATTGGCATGGTTGTCGTCCGTCTGTCGTCGGTTACGGATGTATTGTGGCTAAATGGTAGGTCGTAGGAACACTCTACAAAAATAATTAGCTCTGTGTCTTAAACCTAGGCGTGCAAAACCAGCATGATTGGCCAAGGTAAGATGGCTGTCCAGTTCAACACCTAGGTTTTTGACTGCAGTTGAAAACTGGACCTTGGCGTTTGGAAGAGTCAGAACTTGAGTGCTTAGCTTGTTCAGTTGCTGACGAGTACCCAGCCAGATGAGCTGAAGTGTGTCGACCAGCTCCTTCAACAAGTTGGAATGGGGTCAAGCAGACATGACTTAGTCAGTGACTGCATGATCAGCTTACGGACTTTGGCTACACTGCACGGCGAAAATCTGACAGCGATTCAGCAGTTGCTGGAGTAACTGTAGGCGGTGGTCGACTATCAGTAGCTGCACGAACGGTCTTCACCTTGTCGTCGAAGTAGTGCAAGAACGCGTCCGGGTCGTTGCTCGTCGGCGTGATGACGTCAGCAGTTTGCTTGTCCCGCTGTAGCAGTGTCGACACTGACCGCCACAGCTTCACCGGTGCGCTGCCTTGGCTCTGGACACGGTCCGACCAGTACTGCTTCTTCTTCCGATCGAGGACATCGTGCTTCTTCTTGTACGCGGCTACATAGGCAGCTTTGCTGGCGGCGTCACGAGTGCGTCTGTACAGTCGCTCTTGACGACGACAGTCACGACGAGCTGCACGGCACTCAGCGTCGAACCAAGGACACAGCGGTCGTAGATGACACTTGACAATGCACTCTGGTGCGAACTGGTCAGCAAGACGTCGCAGAGTATTGTCGTACGTTTTGAACAGTTCAGCAGCAGTAGAATTAGATGGTGGTTCACACCCGTGTGGACTGTTGGCGATTTCCCGGCACATCTTGACTCTGTCCACCGCCCTCCAGCTGCGGATCCGGCGTGTGACTGGCAGCGGAGTCAGTCGACAAACTGGCATGCTGCACGTTATCAGACTGTGGTCAGATATGACGCCAGGTGGGTCTGCTATTAACTCGTCGACAGGAAAATCACTAAATGTGATGACGAGATCTAGCATACCACTGGCTTGTGTGATTTGCGTGATTTGAGCAGAGTGTAGACAGAACTTGACGAGATGTTTCTTGTCCTGTCATGTTCTGTGGTTGTCTGTAGTGGAGATTCACCCTGACATGAAGACTGTGATTGTCATGGAGTTGGAAAGACTTCTTTACCGACCTCACGTTGCCAGCAAAGCTCAGTCAGTTGCAGTATTTACTTCGTTTCTGTTGAACTAACGCAAGCAAGTAAGTAAGTAAATCTCTGTTGCACATAATGTTGACAAGAAACTTGCTAAATATGGGGTGCAAAAATGGCAGTCATAACCTGTCTGTTCATAATTGACCATTGTCATCTAAACCTACAGCTACTGTTTAATTGTTAATTGCGAAGTATATCTGCTGTTGGACAACTGTGGTTGATTTATTGATTAAATAATTCATTTATTAATTTCTTGCTTTATTTCTTTTAGTGCCCAAGGTACTCAATTCCATAGGGCTCAAATACAAAACAAAGAAAGAACATGTTACATTAGTCAGAAATTGGTGTCTGTTGTAGTAATATCAGTGGTAGTTGTAGTAGTAGTAGTAGTACTAATGTACTACTACTACTAATAATTAGTAGTTATAGTTGTTGTTGTTCTTGTTATCTGGTATGAGTAGATACTATGGCATGTGTTTTCTCAACACATTACTGCTAAGTCATGATGAGCAGCATCTTGCAGCACGCCTTCTGTCAATCTATTTTACGTTCTTCAAGGCAAGTCCACAGTTGTTCAGTTTTATCTGGTTTTTGCTGTTGTACGTAAGCAGTTGATAACATTCTTGTTATTAGTGTACTGATTCTTATCTTTTAAGCCACAGATCTCATGAAGCCATCCGAATAGGCCGCATTAAAGTCTTGTGTTCATCTGTCTGTTTTTTGGTCTTCTAACTCGGTAATGAAAATGAAAAAGCATCAGATTCACAACTGGTGTGAACGTTTCCATTGGAGGAGTATTGGAGTAATCGATGTGCCAGTTTTTAGCTCATAGGGTCAAAGGTCAGTGGCAGCTACATGGGCTGGCATATGTTTCTATCATCCATCAGCAAACGATTAAATGACTGGCTTAAATATCAAGGCAGCAAACAGTTCCAAGCTTTGCTAGTTGTTGAAGACATTTTTATTCAGGGCTTGAGAATAGAGCTCAATTGCTGTCACATTCAAATTTAGTTAAACATTGTGGAATGTGTGATAAAAGTAATTTTTCTTAATTAACTGCTGACATTGATTGGTGTATAGGTGTGTTTTCTAGTGATATAGTACTTAAGCCTGGCAGTGGACTTGAATTGGACTTGAATCCTCGTTAATATGGCTCAGTCTTGAACTCGAAATCAAACTCTTGTGACTCAGACTCGAATCCACTGGATTCGTACGTCATTTTATTCATTTATTGAGGAAATTATCTACATATTTTATCAATGTTTTGTGTGGTTGTGTTTGCTGTGTATATGGACTCTTGCAGTCATATATGGTACTTAAGTTTGGCTGTGGACTCGAGTCTTTGTTTTTTTTGTGACTTGGACTCGGACTTGAACTAAGAGGACTCAACCAGATCACTGGTGTTTTCATGTTGTCTGTCAGGTGTTTGTGAAGAAAGGTGAGGTTGAATCAAAGATGCTGGCTGCGCTGCTCACTGGGGTGAATCGCGCATATCCTTATGCCAAAGGTACATTTACGATCTCATCTTTACCTTACCTTACCTTACCTCCGGGGTGGACGGGCTCTTACACCTGCCCAGCGCTGAGGCCGTATCAGCTCGGCCCAATGCGCTTCCCCGAATGTAACCAGAAGGTTACAGGTAGCGGCCATAAAGCTGTAACGGCTGTGAAGCCATAAATAGACGGCTGTAAAGCCGTAAGTAGACGGCTATAAAATTGTAGTCGGCTGTGAAGCCGAAACCAGCACAAGAGCACTGGTATCATGTAGCAATCTGCCTACACGAATTTGGTCAGCGCTTAGTTGCTCCTCGCCTCCAGATTTTAGAAATCTTTCGGGTCATCGGTGCTAAGCCCCACCACCACGGCAATGTGGCTGACCTCGGTGGGGTTACGATGTCATTACTAGCGAAATATTGGCATTAGTTGTGATTGTGAGTTTGTGATGAGTTTTACAGAGCAGATTATAGAAATTCTATTAGCAATTGGTGACAAAGACTTTGTTGTATATATGTTGTGCATTTCAGGCCTTTTGCCAGACTTTTGAGCATTGGCTCCATGCCCTGGGCCATGAAACGACACGACTGATCTATGTACTAAGTTTAGGGGAGAGCTGTAGGCTCTCCCAGTAGGTCTGGGGGCAACACCCTCGCTGTAGTCGCATTTTTATCCATTTCGAGCTCGAAAATTGCATTTGGTGGTGATGTTTTTGTTTTTTTATGCAATGCTTCCTGGCGTTGGCTGACGGGAGGGGGCAGGTTTGATCGAAACCCCCCCCTTGGCGCGCATTCTTAGTGCTTGTAGCACTGCGGGTGAACTGTGATGATGTTTTTATGTTTGTCCGAACTGGTTTGCGACTTGTTTATTACTTTCAAATTAACCTGAGTGACATTGATAAGTACACTTCATAAGATTCTCTACATTTATCTTTTGTAGTCTTTGTATTAGTTGTATCATTTGTTGTAGTAGTATTTATAATAGAACTTGTAGTATTTGTAGTAATAGTAGTTGTGTGGATCAGCTGACAGGCAGACAGTGCTGAATCACGTTGACACTCTGTACAAGATTGTCTACATC
>Ga0209367_1002703_pt1 | contig 23643 bp, 24 predicted proteins | sample WorMetLIZISLAND2_FD_187412 | JGI IMG/M metagenome (GOLD analysis project Ga0209367, IMG submission 187412) | Marine gutless worms symbiont microbial communities from Max Planck institute for Marine Microbiology, Germany - Olavius geniculatus... ... | reverse complement strand
GCATTGCATTGCCATTGTACTAATAGTAGGGTAGTAGTAGCACGGCAGCGTGTTGTAGTTGTCGTAGTAGTAGTGTAGTAGTAGCACAGCGAACACGGCAGTGCGTTGTAGTTGTCATAGTGGTAGTGTAGTTGTAGCACGGCGGGCATCACGGCAGGCATGGCAGTGCATTGTAGTTTAGTATTAGTAATGTAGTAGTAACAAAACACGCGTGGCAGTGCATTGTAGTTGTATTAGTAGCATTCTAGTAGTAGTACGGCGGGCTCGGCATGGTGTTGTAGTTTTCGTAGTAGTAGTGTAGTAGTAGTACGGCGAGCACGACAACCTGTTTAGTTTTTTTAGTAGTGGTGCAATAATAGCAAAGCGGGCATGGCAGTGCGTTGTAGTTGTCGTAGTAGTAGTGTAGTAGTAGCACTGCGGGAACGGCACGGCGTGTTGTAGTTGTCGTAGTAGTAGTGTAGTAGCACGGCGTGCACGGCATTGCGTTGTAGTTGTCGTAGTAGTAGTGTAGTGGTAGCACGGCGGGCACGGCAGCCTGTTATGTTTGTCGTAGTAGTAATGTAGTAGTTGCACGGTGAGCACGGCGGCGTATTGTATTTGTCGTAATAGCAGTGTAGTAGTAGCACGGCGAACATGGCAGTGCATTGTAGTTGTCGTAGTAGTATTGTAGTAGTACCAAAAAGGTCAACACGGCAAGCATGGCAGTGCATTGTAGTTGTAGTAGTAGTAGTGTAGTAGTAACACAGTGGGCACGGCAGCGTGTTGTAGTTGTCGTAATAGTAGTGTAGTAGTAACACGGCGTCCACGGCAGCGTGTTGTAGTTGTTGTAGTAGTATAGTAGTAGCACGGCGGGCATCACGGCAGGCATAGCAGTGCATTTTAGTTGTAGTAGAAGTAGTGTAGTAGTAGCACTGCAAGCATGGCAGTGCATTGTAGTTGTTGTAGTAGTAGTGTAGCAGAGGCACAGCGAGCACGAGAGCGTGTTGTAGTTGTCGTAGCAGTAGTCTAGTAGCAGCACGGCGGGCATTACAGCAGGCATGGCAGTGCTGTAGTTGTCGTAGTAATAGTGTAGTAGTAGCACGGCAGGCACAGCAGCGTGTTGTAGTTGTTGTAGTAGTAGGGTAGTAGTAGCACGGCGAGCATTACGGCAGCCATGACAGTGCATTGTTGTTGTAGTAGTAGTAGTGCAGTCGTAGCACGTTGGGCACAACAGCGTGTTGTAGTTGTCGTAGTAGTAGTGTAGTAGTGGCACGGCTTTCATCACAATAGGCATGGCAGTGCGTTGTAGTTGTCGTAGTAGTAATGTAGTAGTAGCACGGCGGGCACGTGACCGAGTTGTAGTTGTCGTAATATTAGTGTAGTAGTAGCATGGCGATCATCACGGCAGGCATGGCAGTGCAGTGTAGTTGTCGTAGTAGTAGTGTAGTAGTAGCACGGCGGGCACGGCAGCGTGTTGTAGTTGTCGTAATAGTAGTGTTGTAGTAGCACGGCTTTCATCACAACAGGCATGGCAGTGCGTTGTAGTTGTAGTAGTAGTAGTGTAGTAGTAGCACGACGGGCACAGCAGCGTGTTTAGTTGTCGTAGTAGTAAAGTAGTAGCACGGCAGGCACGGCAGCGTGTTGTAGTTGTCGTAGTAGTAGTGTAGCAGTAGCATGGCGGTCATCACGGCAGCCATGAGTGCGTTGTAGTTGTCGTAGCAGTAGTGTAGTAGTAGCACGGCGGGCATCACGGCAGGCATGGCATTGCATTGCAGTTGTAGTAGTAGTAATGTAGTAGTAGCACGGCAGGCACGGCAGCGTGTTGTAGTTGTCGTAGTAGTAGTGTAGTAGTAGCATGGCGGTCATCACGGCAGGCATGGCAGTGCATTGTAGTTATAATAGTAGTAATGTAGTAGTAGCACGGCAGGCACAGCAGCGTGTTTAGTTGTCGTAGCAGAAAAGGAGTAGCACAGTGTAGTAGTAGCACGGCGGGCATCACGGCAGGCATGACAGTGCATTGTAGTTTAGTATTAGTAATGTAGTAGTAACAAAACACGCGTGACAGTGCATTGTAGTTGTATTAGTAAGATTCTAGTAGTAGTACAACGGGCTCGGCATGTTGTTGTAGTTTTCGTAGTAGTAGTGTAGTAGTAGCACGGCGGGCATCACGGCAGGCATATCAGTGCATTGTAGTTGTAGTAGTAATAGTGTAGTAGTAGCACTGCGGGAACGACACGGCGTGTTGTAGTTGTCGTAGTAGTAGTGTAGTAGTAGCACGGCGGGCACGGCAGCCTGTTGTGTTTGTCGTAGTAGTAATGTAGTAGTTGCACGGTGAGCACGGCGGCGTATTGCAGTTGTCGTAATAGCAGTGTAGTAGTATTACAGCGAACACGGCAGTGCGTGGTAGTTGTAGTAATAGTATTGTAGTAGTAGCACGGTGAACATGGCAGTGCATTGCAGTTGTCGTAGTAGTATTGTAGTAGCAAAAAGGTCAACACGGCAGGCATGGCAGTGCATTGTAGTAGGGTAGTAGTAGGGTAGTAGTAGGGTAGTAGTAGCACGGCGAGCATTACGGCAGCCATGACAGTGCATTGTTGTTGTAGTAGTAGTAGTGCAGTCGTAGCACGTTGGGCACGACAGCGTGTTGTAGTTGTCGTAGTAGTAGTGTAGTAGTAGCACGGCTTTCATCACAATAGGCATGGCAGTGCGTTGTAGTTGTCGTAGTAGTAATGTAGTAGTAGCACGGCGGGCACGTGACCGTGTTGTAGTTGTCGTAATATTAGTGTAGTAGTAGCATGGCGATCATCACGGCAGGCATGGCAGTGCATTGTAGTTGTCGTAGTAGTAGTGTAGTATTAGCACGGCGGGCACGGCAGCGTGTTGTAGTTGTCGTAATAGTAGTGTTGTAGTAGCATGGCTTTCATCACAACAGGCATGGCAGTGCGTTGTAGTTGTAGTAGTAGTGTAGTAGTAGCACGGCGGGCACGGCAGCATGTTGTAGTTGTCGTAGTAGTAATGTAGTATTAGCACGGTTGGTATCACGGCAGGCATGGCAGTGCATTGTAGTTGTCGTAGTAGTAATGTAGTAGTAGCACGGCGGGCACGGCAGCGTATTGTAGTTGTCGTAGTAGTATTAGAAGTTGTAGTAGTAGCAGGGCAAGCATGTGAGTGTTTTAGCAGCACACCTCCACATACCATTCCAGACAGTGTATAGTGGCACCAGACATCCGACAGCTTGAATATCACTTAACAGTCATTTAAAATTGCACTATTTTTTTCACAACATGCAATCAACAAACAGAAAAAGCCATTATAAACTGAAATTTTTCCTATGTTCAATGAAAGTAATTGACAAAATAATATACTGACAAAAAAAGTATATCCTTTATGCTTTATCCTATACCCTGAAAATTTAATTGAGATTATACACTTAAAATAATAGATGTTCGTGCTAAATTTTACATAACTGCAACATTATAGCAGTATATAGTAACAAAGAAACACCATCAAAAACAATACCACCAAAACAATAGTAAAAATAAGATATTGAGAATAGAATTGCAAACCATCTCATCTGACAGATAACATGTTAGCATTCTGAATTACTCTGTAGTTCGTAAATAAGACTTTGCCACAGTAAACTGTAGATACGATATTTTATTTGTATATTAACAAATGCAGTCTTACTCGACAAGGCGTGATGATGACGATGAGCCTGACACTGGTGCTGTTGTAGGCTGGTCAGGTTGTTTTCGTTTGACCTGCTTCTGTCAACCTACAACAGTTGCACTAATATTCTTAGACCTAAAACAATATTTTACTCATCAAGAGAAGATGACAGACAATCAACATCAGCAGCGAATGTCGAAAATGATCTCCGATGAAAACGACCAGGCTGAGTTCAAGTAAACGACACACGATGGACATCGACAGCGAATGTCAACAATGATCCCCAGTAAGGATTGCCAGGCTGAGTTGAAAACCTCCCTATTGACGACAAAAATCTTGTAAATATCTCTTACACAGATCAAGTTATAGTCAATTTTATCCTAAATTTTGTTGCCATGGCAACAGGGGTCGCCAGGGGAGAAATTTAAATGGCACCGTCAAATAGCCGGGGAAAGAAAATAAGCCAGTAGGTGCAAACAACGTGCAATTGTCTTTTAAGGGAACCAAGATATGACCCATTTTATCCCAAATTTTATTGCCATGGCAACTGTAGTCAATCAAAAGCAGATTATAAATGATACCGTTAAATTGGACGACCCCGAAAACCGACAACTAAAAATTACGATTCTATCTTATACACAGCCAAGGTTGTGTGGTTTAACACACTATCTAATTTTACTGACAGGCACCATTGTAATTTGTCATATTTTTGAGGAAAAATTAGTTGAAATGTTCAGTTCAGTTTGGTTCAGTTGCTCTGCACAACTAAACATCTGTTAGACAAAAAAATTTTCCCAAATTTTTGACGAAAAATTCGTACAGTGCGACGTAACTGAACTGAAATTAACTGAACTCACCAATAACCAACGGGTGAGAGAGCTTGCTGGTATCCAGTTTGTTTAGACAGGGTGTACATACAGACAAACGTACTGTCTAGATGGCGGCGTAAACAGATCATGTTGCAGACGAGCAGCTGATCTGACACGTCTAGAGGTCACGGACACTGACTCAGCCTTGTCACCTGCCTGGCGGTCCTGAACAGTTGCTGAACCAGCTGTACTCGTCTTCCGCAACATGTCTCCAGATCTACAGGGTGCAACAAAAACAATCATCTGCTAAAAATTGTTTACAGACTGATTAATAAAAAAAATCCAGCAAACAACATTCAATTTTTTAAACACTCCTAAACATGACTAAATGTTGGAACGTTTATAAATAATAACTTTTTAGCACTTTTACGTGCGAAAGCAGCTACTGCTTTCTGCGCGTCTTAGCCATTGCAATTCTGTCTGTCTGTCCGTCTGTCCATCTGTTACATGGTGGATTAGTCGAAAACGGTGCAATCTAGAACTACCAAATTTTCACCGCCAGCTGTGACACAAATCTATATTATTCACAAGGTCCTGCCACGCAACTATCGTTATGTGATCCAGATAAAGAATTTGATAGGCCTATTTGTATATTAACTTAACGTGAAAACCCCAACTTTCAGCTAAACTACTGAACAGCAATTTGCAGCAAACAACATTCAATTTCTGCGCATCTTAATAACTTTTTAGCACTTTTACGTGTGAAAGCAGCCAGTGTTTTCTGCGCGTCTTAGCCATCGCAATTAGTAAATATAATTTATAAAGCGCACAATGTCAGCAAGAAACTCACTGAATCTCAGACGAAACTCACTGTCTGTCTGTCCATCTGTTACATGGGTAGATTAGTCAAAAACGGTGCAATCTAGCATCACCATTTCAACATTTCACTCATCAAGAGAAGTTCACTGAGGCGATGGAATATAAAGCAAAATCAGATAGCAGACAGTGTGGGCTGGAACCAGACAGCCGCTTGAGACATCAAAATACCACATGATAATAGATAAAATTACACCCAAGTTTCAAAATTTAGATCAGTTCGATTCAGTTGCTCTGCACGGCACGCAACAAAACATTTGTTGGCCGAAATTTTTTTTGCAAATTGTTGATACAGAAATTGGTACAATGCGACACAACTAAACTGAACTGAACTCACCAATAATCAATCGATAAAAGCTCAGTTCAGTTCAGTTTAGTTGCTCTGCACAGCACATCAATAAAATATTTGTTAACCAAAAAAATTTTACGCAAAGTTTTCACGAAAAATTTGTACAATGTGACGTAAATGAACTGAACGGAATGACCACATCAATGACCAAATTTCTTGTAACACTTAAGCAAATGCAGAAATCATAATGTTGCATGAAAAAACAATCAAAATCTGCCAATGTTTCATGAAATTATTCAACAAATAATACTGGCAAAGTTTATTTTGGCACACTGTGTATATTAGTAAATTAAACATTATTTTACAGTTTCGTTCTGCTTGAGGTAGATAAGTCCTGCTGGCCGGGCTGCGTGCTGACAGTACGACATGCTGCTGCCGCAGCTCCTGCAGTCGGCTGGCGTCGTGCACTTCGTCGGCCTCCTAGTTGCCGGTTCAACTCAACTTGAGCTCTGCCATCTGCTCGAACTTCCTCACCTCTAGAACATGCACAAAAAACAATAATGTAAACTTATTCATGAACGTTAAAATATTAACAGTTGACAAAAATAATACTACAGTAATTCATTTAAAAAACTACAAATGCTACTGTGTAAAATTTTTTTATTTATTCAGCAGAAAAAATCCGACACCCTGAACAAAAATCACTCAACACAATAACCCCCTCATTTGACTGGCTTTTTATGGAGCCGTCCTTCCTAGAAGGATGCCCCATCATGTGTTGATCCTGTCCATCAGTCTGTCACGTGCCTCCACCTAGAGGGAAAACGAAAAGGCCTACGAATACCAAACTTGGTAGGAAGGGTCCCTGGGAAACCAGCACCCCGTGGACCATTTTTAAAAATCCCAGCTGTTGCTGAGGTGGGCCGACCGTACCCTCTATACCAGAAAGCCAGCGTGCCTCCACCTAGAGGGAAAACGAAAAGGCCTACGAATACCAAACTTGGTAGGAAGGGTCCCTGGAAAACCAGCACCCCGTAGACCATTTTTAAGAATCCCAGCTGTTGCTGAGGTGGGCCGACCGTACCCTCTATACCAGAAAGCCAGCGTGCCTCCACCTAGAGGGAAAACGAAAAGGCTTACAAATACCAAACTTGGTAAAAAGAGTAAGGACGGCCCCATAGCGAAAACGGTGCAATCTAGGACCACCAAATCTTCACCGTCACCTGCGACATAAATCTATATATCATTCACAAGGTGGTGCCACGCAACTATTGTTATGTGATCCAAATAGAGAATTTGGTAAGTTTATTTGTATATTAACTTCACGTGAACACCCCAATTTTCAGCTAAACTACTGAGCAGCTACAGACATCGAAATGCCACTGAAAGGAACTGTTGACAAATGACGAATGGATAAGAGAAAGTTCAGTTAAGTTCTGTTCAGTTGCAAACAGTGCTACGTCGTGGGTCAAAAAATATGCAAGGTCAAAAGTAGCAATTTTTCTACAAACACTGCAAATTTTAGACAAATTTCCAACAAAAAGTTGCAAATTGTTAACAGATAGTTGTTAACTGATGATGACAATACCTAAGAAAAATCTTTTCATACACAAATTGCTCAATAATTTTTCAATGCAAAGTTCTTTAAAAATACATTACAAATTATGAAGAATTAGATATTGCTCGACATACTCAAACAAAGACGTTGTCACGACTGGAGGTGGCGAAACGGTTGATGTCTCAGCCTCCTCATGTTCACGACGTCTATTCCGCTCCTTGCGAGAAGCTTTCACCGCTGCACTTAAACGTTTACGAGGCACTGTTGCACTACAAAGCAAAATAATACAAATCCTTCTATAATTATGACTATCGAGACGTCAATTTTTTAACACATACGCTAACTCATTAATAACGCCGCACGCACAAATAACATAATTACGTAACATCTAACGTCATTGCATATTTATTACAGCATTTATTTTTGGTAACAAACCGCTTTAATTTACTAAAATATCTGTACGCATAGGACTGTAAATGGTCGCCATGTTTTCGCTCAGCTAAAGTCAAAACTTGAAGTGGATTCAGGCTGAGCGAAAGTTAAGCCCTGAGGGCTAAAGCTATCTCTTTCATACAAATCGAACCGACTTTATCCAGGCTAGTTCGGCTCAGCTTCAGTCTAAGTAGGTACTTTTGGACTCAGCGAATCGCTGAGACTTTTCGCTGAGTCCTAACTTCGGTCTAAGTAAGTAATTTAGGCTCAGCGAAAGTCCAAGTCAAAAAGTGTAGTCGCCCACTATTCTAATCCAGAGTGGGATCAACCACGCTACCTGTACTGAAAAATCAGTACGCTCAAAAAATGCATTTCATAGTCTAAATTTATAAAATACTTTTCGCTAGTAATAACATACATAACTAAATAAGATTGTCAACATATCTATTTATTGAAACGCATATTAGAGCTGATAATAATGTCATCAAATTACATACCTAAACGTTTTATATTAGCGGAAACGAAAAAGGAAAGAAAACAAATATATATTCATTGCTAATAATTAGTGATGTACTAATTACTCAACATCCGCATTGCGATTACGATACGATTCGATAGCTATCTGGTTAGTGAAAAGAAATTCACATTTTTTCCTTCAACGCTTCAACGATGGTTCTCGTCAACGCCGTTTAGATTTTGTCGCTATCTTCATTGGTTCCAGGGATATTTGCGCTCAAACTCGAAAGTTGTCGTAAATTGCACCAATTTTTGCACGTTTTTTGCCCTACCAAATTTTAAGGGGGGCGGTGCCCTTAAATTTCGTATTTGCGTTAACACCCCGATTTAGAGCCGCGTCAAGTGCCAAAGTTTCGTTGGGCTACACCTTCTAACTCCTAAGTTATAAAAGCTCATTTATTGCAATTTTAGCCAATTTTTGACCCCTTTTAAAAAAAATAGTAAGGGGGGCACCAGTTTCCGGTGAGGGTGCACTAGTAAAACTTAATCATTTTTTAGCGCGTGTAAAAATTTGGGGGCGCAACACTTCTTAGGGGCCGAAATATAATCTTCCGAAATATTCGACTTAGGGTAGGTCAACATGAGCTCTTATAACTTGGTTCGTAAAAACCGAAGTTTACACAATTTTTTGGTTTAACGCGAAATTAACCGTATTTGATAACGCCGTTTACCGCTTGTCGATATCTTTATCCAGTTTAGAGACATTTGCGGTCAAACTCGAAAGTTGTCGTAAAACGTACTAAATTTTGGACGTTTTTTGCTCTCCCAAATTTTAAGGGGGCGGTGCCCCCAAATTTTGTACCTGCTTTAACACCCCAACCTAGGGCCGCGTCAAGTGCCAAAGCGTCAAAGTTTAACCAAGTTCTTTTTTCGTTGGGCTACACCCCCTAACTCCCAAGTTATAAGAGCTCATTTATTGCAATTTAAGCCAATTTTTGACCCCCCTCTGAAAAAAAGTTGTAAGGGGGGCGCCGTCCCCGGTGGGGGGTGCGCTAGTAAGAATTGATCATTCTCTAGCGCGTGTAAAAATTTGGGGGCGCAGCACCCCCTAGGGGACGAAATATGTTTTTTCCGAAAAATGCGCTTAAGGTGGGTACGATTTCACATCGAGATCTCCAAGGACACTGGACTTGTTTTGCCTAACGCAGGAGGAATCGCGGTAAACGGAATAAAAATCCTATTTTGAATATCTTCATCCGTTTCGGAGATATTCATGGAAAAGAGTTTGCAGGGAGCCATACCCTCACCAAACAGGAAAAGTACATATTTTTCAGTTATACAGTTCTGGTGCCTTAGGTGGGGATGCACAATCTGCTGGGATAGTCTACTCTACAGGATGCGGACCGATACGGAAGAGACAATCCGCCGCTGTATTACTCTTCCCCTCCCTATACTTAAAGGTAACATCAAACTCTGATAAGGCCAAGGTCCACCTCATCAGCTTGGCACTACGTGGAGAAGCCTGAGTTAAGAAGGTCAACGAGTTATGATCTGACAATACCGTGATCGGGCAGCCAAAAACCCAACCTTGAAACTTTTAAAGGGCCCAAATTGCTGCATAAGCTTTCTTTTCTACTGTACACCATTTGCTCTGGGTGGGGCTAAGTTTAACACTTGCAAAAGCCACCGGCCTTGATTGACTATTTTCATCGGGTTGAGTTACCGCTGCGGCGACTGCATAGTCGCTCGCATCGACGCAAATTGTAAACGACTTATTACAGTCCATAATTGCCAGAAAAGCGACAGCTGCTTTGATTAACAAAGTCCTTTGCTCCTTAAATTACCTTATCGGGTTGTCCCTTCTTGGTAAGCTCTGACAAATGGTAAGCCTGTTGCGCAAAGTCGGGCATAAATTCCCTAAAATAGGAAAAGAAACCAAGTATTTGCCTAACTTGTTTCTTGTTAACGGGAATTGGCATGTTCTCTACTATAGCTGTCTTATATGGATCGGCCCTTCGAGAACCGGATCCAATGATCTGACCCACGTAAAGTACCTCGCTCAACGCAAAGTTACATTTTCGGAAGTTTAAAGTGAATCCCGACTGACGTATCTGTTGTAAGAATTGTTCTGTGTGTTTTAGGTAATGGCATCAGTTTTCAAAAAAAAACTCACACGTCATCAACAAATGACGCAGCGAATTTACGGATGGGCTGCAGAACCTGTTGCATCGCCCGCACGAATGTACAACCACTAGATCTCATTCCAAATGGTGTACGCGTAAATTTAAATAGTCCGAACTCACAAGTAAATGCGGTAAGCCAACGATTTTTTTCACGGACCGCTGTTTGCACAATGTCTGCAAAATCGGGAAGTGGGTAGGCATCGGCTACAGTGTGTCGATTTACGTAACGGTAATCCACTGCTAAACGAACTCCTCTCTTCCCATTCTTCCTCTTTAGGACACAGACCACTGGGCTTGCCATTGGGCTGTTGGACTTACAAATTAGACCTTGTTTTTCCAGATCATTGAGTTGTTTTTGAACTTCATCTCTGAGTTTGACAGGTATCTTGTATGGCGGTAACCGTTTCGGCACGAAACTGTCTAATAAAGGAATCGCGTGTTCAGATAACCGACAAAACCCTGGGACGTCCGAAAACAGTTTGCATATTTGTCCAACAGTGAAAGTAATTCTGCCCTTTGTTGTGGTTGTAGATGAGCTAGTTTAAATTTTTCAATGCGTTTACTTGGAAGTTCATCATCCGTGTTTACCGATGTGGTTTCAGGCACTATCACCTGACCAAAATCTGAGTCTTTCTCATATATTATAGCGCTGTTGCAACTTGCTGTTATGTTCGAAGTAACATTACCCGATACTTTATAGGCTAGACAGTAAAATTTACTGTAATTGGTTTGCGTGTATTTTGTGTTTTGAACCATTTAATTCTACAATATAACTGTGTAGCGATTTCTTTACAGTTATAGTGGCTGGTCCTTGTCAACGCCTGAAGGTTTTGCTTGATGTGTTGTTTGGAACTAAAATTAAAACTTGTTCACCAACATTGAAAATTTTGTCTTGACTGCGAAGATTGTAACGTGTAGTGTATTGAGTTTGTCTTTTATTAGCATGTTCGAAAGCGTACCGTTCTGCGTCACCAAGACATTCACTGAGCTCTTGGAGATAGTCTACGACTCCCTTTCCGAGACTCAATGGTACGTCCTCTTTCCCCGTCCAGGTGTCTTTTAAGACTGCCAATGGCCCTCTGGGCAAACGACCAAAAGCTAACAAAAATGGAGGAACACCAGTTGTCTCGTTTACTGATTTTCTCAAAGCCCACAAAATGCAAGGCAAGTGAATATACCGTTGCTTCGGATGGTCAATAGCAACTTTGGATATAGCTGATTTGATCGAGACTACCAAACGTTCCACCAAACCGCAAGCTTGTGGATGAGCTGGAGTTGAAAATCTGGGGCAACATCCAAGCCGTTTCAACAATTTTGTAATTAGATTGCCACTGAAATTTGTTGCGTTGTCCAACGAGATGACATCTGGCACCCCTGTTAACGAAAACTAAGTCAAAAAAGCATCAAAAACGGATTTGGCAGACAATGAATGTAGTGGGTAAGCAGCGGGCCAACGACTGGTCACAAAGTATCAAACAATAATTGTATGGTTTAGAAAAAAGGTCCCAAACAATCCATAAACCAATGACTGAAAACCTTATCAGCCCTCGGAGTGGGCGAAATTGGAACACGATCACGTACAGCGGTCCTTGCTCGTTTCTGGCATTGTTCACAAGTTCTGCAATGTTGTTTGCAATTTGAAGTAAGAGTTGGCCAATAAAACGTTAGACGGATTCGATCCCTCGTTTTTCTTGGACCTAAATGAGCACCATAAACTTCGTGAGCAAATGTTAAGACATGGGATCTACGACTGAAAAAAACACATAGTTGTTCACACAACTGGCCAGCAACAGTAGCTCTATGATACAACAAGATACTTGAATACAATAACCACCTTTGCCTTTTTCTGCCAGTTTCCAACTGCCAGATAATGTTGCATCTTGTTTTTGTTCTTGAAGCAGTTGCTCCTTTGTTACTGCTTTTAACTGTGTGCCGTCTTTATCTTGTGATGGTGATTGCTCTGTACTAGGATCATCTTCTGACTCGCTTGTATCTGTATCATATGATGTATTTGTCATTACGTCATTGTGTACACGAAGATTGTTGCATTCATTGTCTTTACTAGACAGTAGTGCTTGCGCGACTTGGTCTGTGAGAATGAGATCTGTGTTCGCAAATGAAGTCATCGCCATTACAACTGGGATAAACTTTGTAGAACAGTTAGATGATTTCACAAAAACTGTTACTAAGTCTGCATTCACCGGTTTGCTGAAGAGACCGCGAAAATTGATTTTACCATTGCATGATATATTTGGACTGGTCTCTTCAAGAACTCTATGAGATGAATTACTGAAATCATTGCCCCTGAATCGTGTAAGACTTTGACAGGTCTAGACAGTCCATCAATCTGTACGTCGATGTATGTTAAATTTGTGATGTTGTATTTACCCTTATGTATGGCAATACTGTTTGTAGTTCCGCGAAAAGTCTGCGCGTCTACCTGAATATTTGCATCACGTGTCTTGGTATTGTTCAATTGTACTTCCTCCTCACTGCTACGCGTAGGTGCAATATTTATATGCATTATTGTAGCATCTTGAGTTGGTTTTGTATGTTGTTTACGCTCAGACTTGGAGTAGCAGATGATACTATCACTACTGTGTGTACTCGAGCTGACTTCTTCTGTGAGCTATTTGTGAATTGTTTCGTTTTGACATGTCCATCATCTTTCTTCTTATCAAAGTGTGGACAGACCTTAACTATGATATGTAGTTTGCTATCGCAGTAAAAGCATATGCGTTCTGGTTTGTTCTGTTTCTGTGTTTTGTTGAAACTTGTTTTCTGGTTGTACACAGGTTTAGATTGTGGAATGTAGACATAAGCTGGGTCTACCACTTGTCTGTGGTTTGTCTTCAAAACCATGACTAGCGAGATACCTATCTATAACCTCAGCTAACTTATTATGTGCTAGCTACCCTTCCTTCTCTGTATTTTCAACTGCAAGGATTTGCTGAAAGCAGTCCGGTGATAGCATATCTTTAACGTAATCAGCGACTAATAAAGATTTGATATCATCAAATGTTTTCACATTTCTGCTAGCAATGTAATAACTGAGCATAGTAGATAATCTACTTGCAACCATGACGTATGTTTCGCCGGACTGTTTTGTGTCTGTCTGATAACGTTTTCGATACGCCCAAGGAGTTAACTTATACTCACGCAAAAGCAACGCTTTTACTTCTGCGTAGCATGATGCTTTTTTTATTCATTTGCCCTACCATAGCACGAGCTTTGTCTGTCAAATAAAACATTAATAACTGCGCTTGGTAAGTGACAGATATATCTGTGTCCTTGAAAACACGTTCGGCATTGTCGAAAAATGTTGGAATAATAGCAGGGTCAGCAGGCATACGACTTAAAGACACCGCGTAAGTCATCGCCATAACGTTTCAGTACGGCTGCTGGACTTTCTGTACTAGCATTCTGCTGACGCACGCGTTCGATCTCTAAATCTAATCTTTTACTTTCGAGCTGTGCTTGTACTTTTTTCTGTTCAGCCTGTTTATTAAGTTTTAGCCTTTTGAATTTTGCTTGTTCAACAAATTTACGTTCCTCTAGATCTAAGCGCCTTTTTTCTAGTTTAATATCGGGCAAGCTCTCAGTTGTAGCAGGCGGTAGTTTATCACGGCCCGTAGCTACCAACTGGCTATACAGATCTAGCATTGCGGGTCTAGCCAAAGTATCTATCACACTTGCAGTAATACCCGCTACATTAAGTTTTTCCTTTAAGCGGTCATCACTCATCTTCCTAATGAGTTCTCGCTGTTGATCGGACAAAGTGTCCATTGCAAGGACTAAGAAAAGAAGTAATAAGATACTCGAAGACCAATTAAAATGACCGAATGAAGTGTATGATAACTTAAATACTAGGGGAAATAATAACAAAATTACTACAGCATGGGATGTCTCTCCCGCCTAGTACCAATCCAGTGGAGTAGATACTTAAATTATACTGGCAAGCTGTCGGTGCGTTAAATACGTGGGCGGCCAGAGACGTCAGTGAATAGGCTTGCAGGTGACCAGTGTACTGCACCCCAGGTTGACTGAGTGGTCGCTGCACGACTGAGTGAACAGATGTACACTGCCCTGGTCCGCTCTGCGCGCGTGCTCACTCGACTGAGACGTCCGCAGCACCTGATTGAGTCTGCCTCTGACTGACTCTGCGCACCTGTGTAAGATTTAGCCAGCAGGTGTCCTCCCCGCTCGAAGCTGTTCGAAACAAACAAAACTACAAACGGCAGTATACAAAAATAAAGTTTTTGTAATACGCAATAAGTCTAACTGTTTTAAACACTTTAAATGGTGCCTTAGTCTCTTGACACCTGATATGTGGTTATGTTTGTACGCTTTTGATACCAAATATGTGGTGATTGGCTTACTATTATCAGGATGCCTAAACCCAAAAGCCAAACACCACAGTGTTTTAAAAGCAGAAGCAAACTTTATTGAAGCTGACAACTAGCGCAATAAGCAAACGACGAAATAAACAGTCCAGGAAAAGGGATAGACAGAAAGACAGACGGACAGACAGAAAAATCAACAATATACTAAAGTCCCACGACAGAATCACACAACCCGACTCGCCGCCTCGACTACTAACTAAACTAGCTAAACTACTCTTACTCTACGCTGACTCTAAATACGTTAGGTCTTACGGGCGCCCAGCACCGCAGTCCCGGTCACGTGTCGTCGTGGCTGGCCCGTGGTGGCTGCTCGACCGTGACAATCAATATTATCAAATATCATATGAAAAAATCATATATTATCGACACACAACTAAAACACGCAAAAGGGCTTCAATTGAGACTATATAGCTAGTTTAATAGGTCTTAGACTCTGAGTTTTACTCATAAAAGTCTCCTTCTCGCGTTATACCACTAGAAGGCCTACACAAGCACCCTGTTTACTAACGCAACTTTCGGGATCCACACAAACTTCCAAAGCTAATCAAATCTACATGTAGGGGCTACACAAGCACCCTATACTATCACACAAGCCAAATCAAAGGCTATACAACTTCGGCATTTTTCGCATGCCACACACATCGACCACACATCGACCGCTCCGGTCTCTCAGAACAATAAGTAAAGTCCAAACAGCTCAATTACGCGCTTACATTGGACAGTAATCTAATTGTCGCTTGGTCTACCCAATACCAATTACTACATTCAATTTATGACCTGCTTAAAATGGCGCTGAGTTGAAAACACATTTTCTGATAGGTCGGCACCTAATGCCAGTCACAAACAGGTATGTAAACACAGTCACATAACGTAAGGCGCAGTAACACAACTAGTTACTTACGCACTAGCCTAGACGCACAAACACAGGCACAACCAGCCATACAACAACAATGACAGGCAAGCACACTGACAGACACACTCCAAATGTCACTATAGACATGAGTTCGACCGTCGCCGTCGGTCCACATCGAGAATTAATACAAACAGTGAAAATTACAAACAGCGAGCTTATTCTGAAGCGAAAATAAAATCGACGCCGTCTTTTTCGCAAGTGTTATACACATACGCCGGACAACAAACTGACTCAACCTGACAAGCTGTCCCTGGTTTTTTGGGGGAAACGATCCATTTTAACACAGAAATTTGATACCAAAGTCAAGTTAGTCAAAAGGGTACAAAATACAAAAATTATACCAGTGGCGTTGACCAACGTGACTGGGATCGTCACCACCGGTCTTACACTGAGAATTTCTGGCACGCGTGATCCTCGACTGCTCGTCTTAACTAAATCGGGATTTCTACGGCTCAACATCCACAACACACACAGTTAATATGCGATCAAACAAAATATCACACGAAAACAAGCAAAATGACTAAACAAGTACTATGCACAAAATACACGCTAAATTATACTATCACCCACAAGACAAACCTATTTGACGACTATCCCACTTCTGATACCAAATGTAAAGCTGCCTTGCAGGATCTGACCTTAGGCCTGCGCTAAACTTAGCTTAGAGTCAACATAAGCCTAATGCTCAAGTAAATAGACACAAAATTAAACATAAAACAGTAATATGTATTTAATAGCAAATATGTACAGCGTGCAAATTAATAAATCAGTGCAAAGTCAATAGCAAAAATAAATACAGTTATACAAATATACAGTTCAAATATCCAAGCAGTCACAGCTGCAAATCAATAGTTTAATCAATCACAAATTGTTTAGTTTCACTATTTAACAAGTGATATCTCAGCTTTCATTTCAGTTTCACTGGTCACCAATCAGTATCTTAGCTTTCACATCAAGAAATCAGATTACAGTGATATAAACAGTGTCGATCAATTAATATTATCAAATATCATATGAAAACATCATATATTATCGACACACAACTAAGCCACACAAAAAGAGCTTTAATACAGACTATCCAGGTAGTTCAATAGCTCTTAGACTTATTCATAAAAGTCTCCTTCAAGCGTTATACCACTATAAGGCTTACACAAATACTCTATTTACTAAATCTTCTCCCGGGATCCACAGAGGCCTCCAGCTAATCAAATTCTACAGCTAGGGGCTACACAATCACCCTATAATATCACACAAGCCAAATCAAAGGCTATACAACCTTGGCATTATCGCATGCCACACACATGGACCGTTCATGTCCAGGACAGAACAACAACTGTCTCTAATAGCTCAATTACGCGGCTATATTGGACAATGACCTAATTGTCACTTGTGACAGGCAAGCACACTGACAGACATACTCCAGCCACGCCAGGACAGAGTTGCTATACACATGAGTCTGTCCGTCGTAGTCGATTTACCTCGACAAGTAATACAATACATTGACAAACAAGCAGCGAAAATATAGCCAGCGAGCTTATTCTGACGCGAAAATAAAATCGACGCAGATTTTCTCGCAAGTGTCACACACATACGCCGGCCAACAAACCAACTCGGGCTGACAGTGTTATGCGTGTGTATAGTGTAGTACTCAACTCGTTGTATTATTTCGAGATAATAAAAGACATAAAAAACCACGAGAACTGCACTCAACGACAGTCAATAGCAGAGTCCTGACAATAACTACCACGGCGCTGCCCAAGTCTCAGAGTGGGCGGGGCTTACACTAATTGACGTGCGCATGCACCATTTAAGCGCACATTCCAACTTATTTATCCAACAACTATCCCCCTCTCTTTCAAGGAGCTTAGTGACCCCCCAGGTGAACTCCTGGGACAAACAGATAAACAGAAGTAATGCAATTATTCGAAAAAGGTCCACTCGAAACTTTTGAAAATTTAGGTAAACACAAAGCCAAAAAAGAAAAATGTGATAAATTTCTAAGCTAGGACTATCCCTGAACCAATTAACAAGTAGAAACTAATCTACTAATACATTTGAACATGAGTAGCCTGCATGCAATAAACAATGACAATATAGCAATATAATTCAGATTCTGACAACCATTCATTCCAAAATGTTTAACACCGCTGATTTAAACTACGATCTCTCTTAAATAACTAGGCCTAACTGGTAATATGTAATAAGTTGATATGAATTTAGAAAGCATAAAATTTTGACGATAAAAGAATGAAATTTCGCAGATTGCAGAAACGGGCATACAGGCGAGTGAGACTACAGCCCGACTCAAGACGACAGCCGCTGACACGCGCTCCGTCTGTAGGCCCGCACGACCCACACAGCCCGTCTAGACTGGCCCGTCTCGACCCACATACTGCCTGGTTCCGCGACGTAAGCTCACGTCGCCCAAACCCAGACAAACTGGCGCCGACCACGCGGACAGTCCTAGACGTCTCACTGCCAAAGATCTAGCACGCTGACTCGCGTCTGTTTCACCTGACAGCCTACTACGGCCCACTACAAACTGCTTAAAGCTTTTTATAGCGACTCCACGCCGCTTTGGAAATAACAAAAAAGGTAATAAAAATAAACAACCACGAATACACAAGCACTAAAAACGAAATGAAGTCCACACGATATAAATGTACATGACAAATTAATAATATTGAAACGCTTGCAAAGAACTAAACACTGGATCGACGACGCTGAGAACCGGTGCAACACTGGTACACGGCTACCTGAATAGACTATTTATATTTTATTGGTATTTAAGGTTATTTTTTATATATGTCATAACGGAAAAAAATTAAGCCTAACCGATGGCTCGGAAAATTAACAGTAAAGTCAGATCTGTTGATAATACTGGAAGAAAAGATGTCACATCGGAACGACACTGTTAGCGTTATAAGTCAAGACAAAAAAACTGATTAACTGCATTACGCACGGCCGTGCACACTGGCAAAAGCTACCATTCACAAATCATCACGCTGATTTACACTTGTTAATCAATTACCGGCCGGCAGCGGCATGACGTCACACCTCGCCATTACCTGGCATGCACAATTCTAAGAATTCACTACACTGGCCCATACGCCCTGCCTAGTGAGAGAATTGCCGGCGTACAGCCGCGCTGCACACAACCACATCGGTACGCCAAAAGAATTTATTTGTGTAAAAGATACGAACTAAAAGTAGCAAAAATTAAAATTAATTGATTTCCTAAGCTAATATCAGTCTGCCTGAGACACAGACAGCATGAAATTGAAATGAAAACTTTGTCCTAGTAAAAAGAAATAAAATAAAATAAAATAAAGAAAGCTTAATACGCCCAGGAAAATAAATTGAAATAGGCCTTCATCCCAGAGCGTAGAAAATCTTGCGCGTGAAAGTGTACTAAACCGCATTTATAATGACTGCATAAAAATAAAATTTTAGAAAACAAGACTGCCTATTGATATGGTAAACAAAGCCGTGAAGACGGAAAAAACGATGACCTATATAAACTAAGTTTCTACAAAACCTATTTATTTCTAACAGACTACTGCCATCTGGAAATTTTACTAACTTACTGTAGCTCACCGGCAAAAAGGGTGATTTTAATTACACACAAATACATAGATTACTTGTTACATTAACAGCAGCATTTTGTTCTGAACAAAAATTGAAATATGACAGTAAGCCGCAGCTTAGCAAAAACATTATTACTATAGTTATTGTTAGTCTTATGATCACACAAGCGCCATGTCAGTAACGTCAGCACCACACACTACTTAATCAGCTTTAACTTGTCAGTATGGAAAATTTTCTTTTTTTCCCCGATCTAACTGAAACACATACGTTGCATCGTTGAGTCGGGCGGCTACACGGCTGTGGAAATTCTAAATGTGTGAACGCTTGCAAACTCAAACCATTTTATAAAATATATTATATCACATATCATTCGCAGAGAAAACACGAGCAGCCTTAACTACGCACACACACTGTTCAACTAACTCTGTCTGACTGACCTCGCACGTGCTAGGCCTACATACATACAAGTGTATCGCACCATGCAGTATACAGGGTGGCCCAAAACCTGACATACCTCCTTACCCAAGGAAGAAAATGTTACTTTCTGATAAGACATAGACATTTTACATACACAATTGTGTCAACAAACTTAACTACACCACGACGCAAAGCAGCTGTACGATAGACATGCACCTTATAAATACATTCAATGCAATCCATAGTCAATGCAATATTTATGCATGTCCAAACAGTTGAATATTATATTATGGGTAACGTTCATCACATGTTAACAATGACAGCTAACGATCAGATATACAGTTCATTTCAACTCAGTTTAGTTCTGATGTGCATACAGTCAATAGTCTGTCATACAAATATCACATCTCACATGCACAATACAAGATACAACATTCAATGTATACAAACATTAGCAAACAAACATATCAGCAAACATATAATCGCGAAACAACAACACAAATCTACTCGCAAGATACATTTTTTGACAAGTAATTAGCGACAACATTATCTGAACCTTTCGCATAACGTAGGTCAGTGTCAAATTCCTGTAATGTCAGTGGCCAGCGCAGCAGTTTTGCACTTTTTGGTGCACATTCCTTAATATACTGTAACGGATTGTGGTCGCAGAATACAGTAAATTTCGCACCATATACAATGTCTTTAAAGCGATTGAAAGCCCAAATAATAGCAAAGGCCTCACGTTCAATAGTAGACCAAGCCGATTGTGGACCCGTAAGTTTTTGGCTAGCGAAAGCAAGAGGCTGTTCGAAACCTTTATCATCTAACTGGCCTAATGTGGCACCCACAGCTATACCGCTGGCGTCGGTATGTAAGCAAAAGGGCTTGACAAATTGTGGAATACGAAGCACATGTGGTAAACTCAACTTAGCACAAAGACACTCGAACGCATACTGATGCTCATCAGTCCAAGGTAAAACATTCGGCGTTTGTTTACTCGTCAATTTAGTCAAACTCTTGCTAATCTCAGCAAAATGCGGTACGTATTCACGATAATAACTGAACGCACCTAACAGTTTACGTAATTCAGATTTGGTGCGGGGACATGACATGTTAATAATCCCCTCCAGTCTTTGTGGGTCGGGTTTACGGGTTCGAGATCCAATAAAATGCTTGACAAATTTTATTTCTGATTGAGCAAAATTACACTTTGCAAGATTCAGAGTTATACCATTATTACAATTGACACTCAGAAATTGCCTGAGATGACTCAAATGGTCAGACTAACAAGTTGATCCTACACCCACATCATCAACATAAGACTTAAAAAAATCACGATTCGGCCGTAACACCATGCGAACCGCTCTGATAAAAGTTGCACCGGCATTCTTTAAACCAAAAGGCATACGGACCCATTTATACAAACCATCATGTGTTACAAATGCCGTAAGCCAACGATCCTCTTTTGCCACGGGAATTTGCCAGTAGCCTGATTTTGCGTCAAACGTACTTATAAATTTAGCAGCCCCAATTTTGTGCAAAGTTTCGTTTACCGTAGGCATTGGAAAAGCATCGCCAATAGTGAAAGAATTCACATAACGGAAATCGCACGCAATACGTACACCGCCTTGTTTCTTTGCAACGCAAACTGTGGGACTTGCCATTGGGCTGTTTGACGGTTGAATAAGTCCTAACTCTAGCAACTCATTGATCTGACGATCAACTTCAAGTTTCAGTAACTCGAGAACTCTATACGGTTTCATAAGTTTCGGAACAAACTGAGGAGTCGTCACGATATGGTGCTCGACAACATCACACAAACCAGGTTTCTTAACAAAACACACAGCAAACTCGTCCAATAATTGCAACAATTGTTCACATTGCTGGGTGCTTAAGTGTTTAATCTTTTTAGCATCAACCCTTTTACTTGGCAAATCGTCAACACACGCATCGGACAACGGTGTTAGCATACGACCAAAGTCAACATCAGTATCTGCTACTACACCTTAAACCTTAAATACGGACAACAAATTTCCGCATTTTGTTTGCATGAACATGACGCACATTACCATCACCCATATCAACCAAATAACTATGCGGTGACTTGACCTTTACAACAGTAGCTGGACCACACCAACGATTACATAGCTTACCACTGTTATTAGGTGCTAATACAATCACTTGATCACCTTCAGAAAATTGCTTGTTTTTAGAACGCAAGTTGTAGTGAGCTACATAGTCAGCTTTAGCATTACCAGCATGCTCTTTAGCATAACAAGCAGCAGACTCTAATCTAGACTTTAGATCACACAAATATTCATTAACAGGTTTACTGAAGTTCATGAACACATTACGTTCACCTGTCCAGAATTCTTTCAGCATGGTCAGCGGTCCTCTCGGTGTTCGACCATAGACGAGCATATATGGCAACGTTCCGGTTGTAGCATTTGGCACCTCACGAAGCGCCCACACCATCAGAGAAACGAATTTGTGCCACTGACGTTGATGATCTTTTATGACGTGGTACAGCATGTTCTTGCACGTCTGGTTGAAACGTTCGACTAAGTCGGAAGCTTGCGGATGACCAGGAGTGTTAAAGCGCAGACTGCAGCCGAGTCTCGAGAGCATCTCGCGAGTCAGTTAACTTGTAAAGTTCGAACCACAGTCGCTGACCACGAACTGAGCCACGCCTACATTTGCGAACAAGTCTAACAATGCATTACATACTGACTTGGCGGTCAGTGACTTAAGCATATAAACAGCTGGCCAACGCGTACAACTATCAACAATGCAAAGACAATATCGATGACCCTGTGAAGAGGGTGAACCCATTGGGCATATACAATCCATATTTAAGACTTGAAACGGAATTTCAGCACATGTAATAGGTGTGATAGGCACACGATCAATAGTCTTGATTCGAGATCTTAATTAACAATTAGTACAAGACATAACATATTGACGAACTGAGTAACGTAGTTTAGGCCAATAGAATGACAAACGAATACGTTCGCCTGTTTTGCGTTCACCTAAATGTCCGCCAAATACAGAATCGTGAGCCAGATCACGCCGACATTCTGGAACACACAATTGACAAATGGACTGACCTTCAACTTTATCGTTATGATACAACAGTTCAAGTGAAATAATAAACCCTTCTTTATTATCACGAGCCATTTCCCAACAACTAGTCAAAGTATCATTGTCAGTTTGTTTCTTAATTAAAGCACCAGCATCTGAAACAAATGTACATGTAAACAAGTAATCAATATTTGAGCTGTTTCTGAATCAACATTTTTAACAGCAGTGTTTTCAGGAGATACAGATGCAGTTTCTGTACTTTGTACCTCGACAGTCTCAACAGGTACGGCAATAATTGGCATTGAACGCAACTCATCAACAACGTCCGTAGGCAATATAACGTCATAGTCATCAGCATAATATCAGCAACAGCGCATATGACAGACATACAGGGTGAAATATTACAAAGCTCTTTTTCATCATTTAACTTGATGATGTGGCTTTAATTGTTAAAACTTGGTTTAGACCCCACATTTTTGATGAAGCTGTACCTATTGATAACTATAGCATTTTTGCCGTGACCGCGAAAAGCGTAAAGGTGGGGGAATAACTGCCTATGTCAGAAAGGGAATTACATGTAAGATTATTAAACCTGGGAATAGAAGTGCTGATTGGCATGAAAACAGTAATGTTGAGCTGTTGTGGTTAAAGATTGTATTTCAGTACCAATTACTGTTCGTGTTGTGTTGTTACCATCCACCAAAACCTCGGTATTGTGTTGTGGATCTGCAAAAAGCTATAACTTATGACTTTGAATGTTTATTAAGTAGTCACAGAGATGCCATCTTTATTGTAGCTGGTAATTTCAATTCATTAGACACTTCATTTTTAGAAAAAAAATTTGGTTTTCAACAGATGGTCAGTTCTGTTACCCATGGTTCCAAAATCATTGATAAGATTTTTGTCAGTCATAGTGATCTCTTTGTTTGTAGCACGTTTAAAAGCATTGTAAAAACTAAGCATTGTGCAGTTCTTTTACAGCCTTGTGCC
>Ga0209367_1002702_pt1 | contig 23643 bp, 17 predicted proteins | sample WorMetLIZISLAND2_FD_187412 | JGI IMG/M metagenome (GOLD analysis project Ga0209367, IMG submission 187412) | Marine gutless worms symbiont microbial communities from Max Planck institute for Marine Microbiology, Germany - Olavius geniculatus... ... | reverse complement strand
TCCGGGGGACCTTTGGCTGCGACGTCGTCGTTCCCACCGCTGAACCTGGCCCAGAACTGGTGCGCCAAGTGCAACACGGGCTTCCGCATGACATCGGACCTCGTCTACCACATGCGCTCGCACCACAAGCGCGAGTTCGACCCGGTGAAACGGCGCAAGGACGACAAGCTGCGCTGCGAGGTCTGCGGAGAGTCGTTCCGAGAGCGGCACCACCTTACCCGACACATGACGTCACATTCGTGAGCCGTCGGCAGACTTCACAGCTCGTATACTCGATTATCCGTTTGGCAATTAGTGACGTAGCCAAGGGGAGGCCCAGGGGGCCCTGCAGGCTCCCCCCCCGCCAGTTTCCCGGTCACAACATAAGCACACGTCTAAACAGCACTAAATGTACTTATTTGGTCAGTTGATTCTGAGGAAAATAATAATTAAAAGGGGAGGAGTGAGAAACGGAAAAACGACAGGGAAAGAAAGACAAGAGAACAAAAAGTGGAAAAAAAGCTAAGAAGGGAGGCGAACCCTCTCCCCCCAGTTCACATTTTTGGCTACGCCATTGTCGGCAATTATCGTTTCGTTGTTTTCACATGCGCCGTCTTGCGTGCGTATATAACGCTGCAGCACGCTGCTGCCGTTGTTTTTATTGTTGTTACGACAATCTTTAATCGACTTTTCGTTTATTCCATGCACGGATGGGCCATAAAAGTGAACCTTTTTTAACCACATCAATATATTGCCAGATAAACTGTAAAACGGCTGGTTGAATAGTTTTAAAATTTGCTGTTAATTTTTCAGAGTTAAAATGTGCATATTTATTTGAACGCATTTTCGTAGTTCTTTTTGGATTTTTTTTCTTGCACACCCAGATTGTGAATCAAAGAGGGTTCATCGTTAGTAAATTCAGCCATCGTGATGAAATTAGAAAGCAGAACTTGTTTACACTGGCAGATGAAGATAACGTTATTCCATGAAAATGATTACATCAGTAAACAAAAGTTGTAAAAATAATTAAAATAATGTATTTACCTGAGAGGAAACTCAAATACCAAAAGCGTGTCATTTTTGCCCATTCTCTATAGCATTTTGCACCTTGGTTACCTTCAAGTTTTCAAGATCGCGGATCATGGTCAAGATCACAGCAAGTTAAACCATTGAATGAAATACTGCGATATAAATGGAGGCATCTGCATAGACGCTTTGGTATCGAAGCAATTGTATTTAATATTCAGAAACCGTTTATTTTACACAATCGAATAACGATTTGTTTAAAAGATTACAAATAATTACAGTAAATAAATGTTTTATTCAGACACTTTCTTGGGCACGTTCGGTCGGTCAGTCAAAAAGATATTTTTCCGTGTTTATACACCGTGATGCGTGCATGAAGAAGACTTGTTAGTACAAGTATTTTACATTTTACAGCATCATATTTTGTTTGGTTACATGCGCGCTTTAGTCGTATCGTTTAATTGGACATCGTTTTCGAGCTTTATTTATCTGAGTAGAGAGCTACGTAGACTGCTAGGCCTATACAAAGTCGTTGTTTTGACTTCAAATAATGTATGCTTATTGGTGGCGCTCGGAATCTGAAGCTTGGGGAACAGGGACACGGACCAGGGCACAGGAAGGGGGGCAATAAAGTTTTTGGTGGGTGGGCAAAATATCGACCTTTTTTCAGTTGTTGTGTGCATCGAGAAGATGTAGCGAGGTCCAGGTGCAGAGCGGGCGGTTAGGGGGCTTCCCCTGAAACTGAAACACTTTTAGCTTTTGGACATGCTTTTTGACATTTGGAAACGCAAAAAAATCACACATATTTGTGTTGTTTTGCAAAAATGACGTTTAATAAGTTACACCTTGGCATTTGTATGGTTACCATAGGGCACTTTATTACCACCAAAATTTTTCCTGGGGGCAGCTGGGGCACGGGAACAGCTTACTCCCTTGTTTCCCTTTGGTGCCGCCCATGAAGACTATGTCTGCTTTACAATATACGAAACTTTCTCATAGGTGCATGTTTTAGCGTGTTTTGCATGTTTTTGTCATGCTCCGGTATAGGCTAGCTGTGTGCATACAATGCAATAAAATAATAAAATAACGTGCAGTTTTGGTGCACACTGTTTTTTACCACACACCTGTAGGAATCGTGCCAGTAAAATGTTGTCAATAAATTGGCTGTAATGGTATTTTATTGCTTGAATAACACGCACAAATAATGTAAATTTGCATATCCGTAGTTAAGTTATTGTCACGATAAACAATAAGTGATTATTAAACTGAGCAGCAAAGCAGTCACAGCTATAAAATCTATAAAAACTATGTTGGTCCTTGCTTGTTCTGAGCACGATTCTTGACGCGCTACAGCGATGCTGTAGGTGTATATGGCATGCGTTGTCGTTTATCTGTCTGTCCGTCTGTATGTCACGGATGCACTGTGACTAAACGGTGTGAGATAGGGCCAAGGTTGCTATTGATCACTAATAGAAAATCGTATACGCCTTTTATATGAGATGGAAATCATCGACCTTGGATGACCTTGAAGGTCAGTACTGCAACAAAAACTGTATAGGCTGTAGCGCGTCTTCCCTAGCGACAGCTGGACTTTTTGTTCATGTTGCATTTTACTCGCGCGCACCGCATAGGCTCATCAGATGTACAACAAAATATCAATTTTTTTGCAGAAAGACCGCCGAATACGATCTGAATTTTACAAGTTGCTCGCGTAGCGATACGAAAACTACACGCGGGGAGGGCACCAGAAGATGCCGGTTTACTGCCGTGCGGCAGTGGCGCCGGTCTCTGCAGAACTGAAGACATTAATCGGACATACGGAATGCCGCGTGTGGATTGGCCGGCGCCTCGGCATCACGGTCAGTCGACTACACGGACGCACTGACGCCAAGAGTAGGGCGTGAGATGGATGATTTGTGTCGCCGAAGGGCGGCAATGAGTGTTTGTTCGAGGCACAGACGGACAGAACAGACGCCGTTCACGGTGCACTGAAGGAATTATTACTGAACCCGACCGACCCAACACACTATATAACTGACCATTATTACCGGCCACCGTCGCCACATATGATGTCTCACTTGGCACAGCTTCGGCGGATCTAGTACAGTAACGATGGTCTAAGAATAATAATAATAATAATATTAATATTAATAATGGCCACAAAGGGCCATTAGGTCGTGATTGCAGAAATGCAATAGGGTGTTGATTCAGTAATCGCGATGCTGCAGGCTCTAGTTATGGCCGTGTTCGAAAAAACACAAAACTTGAAAAAAAAACAGCAAACACACAGACACACACGACAAACTTAAAATATAATATCAGAGTTGCTGAAAATGGTGACTAAAATGCCCGTTAATTACTGTTCGGAGCAGCTCTAGTTATTATTGAGTTCTCATTGGCTTGTAACGAACGCTATATTCTGCTCGCATACTTCAGCTATATAAAAAAAGTCGCGTGTGACGTGTGTATGCTGCTATAAAATGTTAAAAGATGTGTACAGTCTGGGTAAATAGCGACTGAATAGCAAGTCAGATTAGTGGAGCGGCCCCTGACAACGCAGGTACTAAGAACATCTTCGTTCACGACTGCGCCATGCGTCTAAGGACTCGTTAAGCCGAGCCATTATTTGCGGCCCTCGGGCTACAGCGGTCATCGGGCACCGCCGGACGATTGAAATAGCAATAACGACCGCCGAGTTCGGGACAATATGCTAGCAGCATATTTCGCTCAGGAAGTTCCCAGGACGATCGTGAATATACCGGCCGGCAGCTAGCGACCGCGCCTCTCCGGCCGCCAGCGCGTGCAGTACCGAACGACCAAGTTGAGCGAACAGCCACACCGGCGCTCGTCGACAATTAGTTATGTTTGTGTGTCGGTTAAGTTCCTTAAGCACTACACTGCCGACCCTTCGCTGGTGCGCAGACAATCATCCCCTTCGAACCGACCCCCAGAGAAATACCTCCTGGAACGCCAGCCTCTACACAAAGCCCTTCACAATATTGGAACTATTGTACTCTCTGCTCCATAACAGCTTAGAAATTGATATGACTATAGAGGGATTCTTAAATAAGTTAAGTCCTGTTACTTGAAAGAAAAAAAGTGTCACTACTTGCAGAAAGAATACTTTTTCCACCAAAGCGGATATTTGGCACCATGCAAGCAGATGGCGAAGTTGGGCAAAGGACGGTTTTAGATTCGAAGGCTGCGTTTAAGCCCAAATTCCATTACGCCAACTTTCACCGAAACTTCCCCGCGGGGAAAGTCGTGAACGCAAATCATGAGTCTAATTGTCGACATAAATTCGACAACCTGGTCAGAGTTCATGGTCCGTATAGCATGGATCAGAGAGACGTATTTCTACCAAAAGTACAGTCTGCATTGAAAGAAAGTAAATATCGTCAGTCCAACCTCTCCGGCGCAGCGTTTATTCATTGCGAAGCACGGCAAGGAAATAAAGACTGCTGAAAAACGAGTCAAGGCACGAATGAACAAACTCGAGAAAAAAACCCCGCAAAAATCGTAATCGAAGGCCAAAAATAAAGATGCGGTCCTTGGGGACAGCGATATGGGACAACGCTCTAATTTTCGATCATGAATACTGCTTAGCAGCGCCACTTAGGGATGTGGACACATTGTAAAAAAGGCCCCCAAACAGATATCCGGGACTAAACACTCATGCATCGAAGACATGACAATCCACATTGCGATGTTCAGATCGGGTGACCGACATATGCAAGTTTAATGTCTTATAGCGACGAACGAAGCCCCGCACGCCTGTACAAGAGATGACTGGCGACCATCTGCAGACGCCAGCGAGCCGTGTGACCGACCGTGAGAGATAGATACAGAGACTGCAAGACCGGCCGGCTGCCGAAGACGGTGTGCATCATCAGTGTCGTGCGCCGGGGCGCTATTCATCACACCGCGGATTCACTGAGCAGCAGCAGCTTCATGACCGGGCGAGCGGAGCGCTCGACCGCGCCCGATCCGAAGCAGATCGCCGCCGGCCGCGCCACGATGGCTTCCCATGTCCGGAGAGACCTCCGCCCGGTGAGGTGAAATGAGGTGAGATGGCGGAAAATTACCATCCGGTCGACGAACCTTGCGGTACATTCAGCCCCACTTCAGACAAATTGTTCCTCGTAGAAAAGTCACAATCTCACGCGCACGCTGAGAGTCTTTATTCGCCATTAAAAGAAGTAAAAAAGCGGAGTTCCAACAACTTGCGCAATGCGCGATTAAAGCTGCGTTGTGTCAATCACTCTTAAATTTAGTTTTTTTAGTTCCTAAGAAAAATATTTTTTCCAAATCAAGAACGCATAATAATGCCGATGTCCCATTATATATCGCGTAATAGCCGAGGAACTATTCGAACTAATATCCAAAGTTTTAGAAGATGGATAACATGCTTTGTGACAAGTTTAACGTTAAATGCCATGCAGCAAGTAACATTTCTTGAAAACTTCTCGCAGTAAAATAATCAAAAGTTAATTTGTGTACTGCGTGCATTTATACTTGCATCTCAACGCTGTGTCTTTGCACTGTATGTTTATTCATGCAGTTATTTTTTCCGTTTTATCTACCATATTTAGATGAATTAAGATGAAGGAAACGTAGTTTCTATAGTTCACGCTAATTGAATGATTCAATATCTGCTCTAAATTGTTGTCTTCTTGTGTACTATTACATTGTGGCTTGATTTGAAATCTTATTGTGTATATGCACGTACGGTTGTATTGTATGCATCAAACAGTTGCTTACTCACTTACAACCAAAGGAAGGTGAATGTCCGGGTATCTGGATGGACGAGTGACATAACGCGTGCCTCAGTTCTGCATGGTGATCGACGATGTTGTCAGCGACAACGTCGACTGCTTCGTGGACCCACCCTGCACGTGTCCTTCCTTCATGGCAGGCCGTTCCGGCCCCTTGAAGCATCGTACAGACCGTGACCGCGACCGGTCGAGGCTGGCCAAGGATAGGGTCCAGCCCCGGCGGTCGGTCGTTCATGACACGTGTCATCTGCTTCAGCAACAAGGCGACGCGTCTCTAGAGCGCCGAAAATGACGAACATGAAAATGACGGATCATCAAAATTGCACGGCATGAAATTGCAGAACATAAACATATACACAAAACATAAACTTTTAAGACACGAAAGTGATGTTTTAGGCGGCTGAAGCCGCTGAGAAGATTGAGTAGATTTAGAATCTAGCATTGCTCACCAGTAGCCTTTTTATTTTCCTTTTCGAAGACAATTAAATTTGATACTTTATAGTGCGTTTAAGCGATTTGTAGGCCTGTGGCTTGTTCTCGCAGTAACGTTTGCCATAATGGTCAACTTAATTTAATTTCCTTTTAACTATGAAATGGCACACGTTGATGCCAGTCAGCATTGCATTTACAGTCTGTAATAGGGCCTACAACTTACTTTGCTGCTCTGACTTATGTTTGTTCGTTTTTTGAGCAAAAAAATGCACACTGCATCACCGCACTATAATGCAATCTATTTTCATACGATATTTTTCTTGTCCTGCAATTTTCTGTCCGGACCAGTCAACCTTCTATAGCAGCTCAGACCCGGAGACATAAGTTACGAACAGCGACCAGACGAAGCTCAGGTCTTATACCGACACGCACAGCCACCCCGTTTACACGATCGAGCTGGCTCGACGAGCTGGCTATATGTTAGCTGGACGAGCCAGCTCGATGTTTGCTCGATCGTGTAAACGGGGTATCAGATCGCACCATACCGCAACAAATTGCCTTCCGCTAAATTTGTCACACGTTTACGTACATTATTCGAAATATATTCATTCTCATTCATCCGCGGACGTAATAAAAAGTACACAATGCATGCACGTTGGAAGTAGAAACGGAGTAAATTAACATTTACGATTTCATAGGAAACGTGTGGAATTTCGGTAATTTGAAACACGGTGTACAGTATAGCATTTTCTGATAAACTAAATGTTTATACGCTTTTGTTTGTATTACGCGAAAACTTTGGCGACACCTCAGGTTTTTTTCGGCGGCTTCACGTCAGGTCCATCTTTTTTTCACTTTCTAAAAAATGCTTTTATTTTTCATAATACTCTACAATTTCATGAAATTATTTCTAATTGTTCATTTGTCCAGAGCTAGTTATTTGCCCCAGTAGCATTCGTGGCATTATTTTCTGTCGGATTTCAACAGCACATCTAGCGATCCATCTACATCTAGTATTTCAGGTTAGCTTGACGAGCTGTCGAATTGGCACGACAAGCGCTCGTCAAGCACTCGTCAACCACACATCAAGAACTCCGTTGAGCTAGCTTGACAGCTCGGTGAATGCTTGCAATATCATGTTTGATAACCCATTAAACATTTATCAAGCCAGCTTGATGAATGCTTGATGAGTGCTCGATAATCGCTTGTCGTGCTAGCTCGACAAGCTACTGCAGTCGAGCCAGTTTCTTCGTCTAAACGAGTTAAAGGTCCATCATGACAGATGCGATGGGTATAATGTTATGCATTTTGACGTCAAGAAATTGCTTATTTTGCATGAAATAATTAAGCTTCGAAAACCAGTTTGTGCCTTCTGATAAAAGGTGATCTAGTCACTTTATTTTATTGCATGCAATAGTTGTTATGAAAAATTAAATCTCTTGAAAACACGCCGTTTGTCTGGCCTACGCATTCCACAGTGCACGCATATTGTGAGTGAATGAAAATACAAACAGAAGCGTACAACACGGTTATGAGATGACAAACGCATCGTCAGGGAATTACGACTAGAGGTAGGTGGCTGCGGCACAGTTCTTTATCTGCATGTAGTTGAGTCAGCTTGAGGCGGCAGTGGCGACTTCGAATCAGAAATGGCGGCTGGCAGGCAGTAGCTCCCGCGTGGCTTCAAGCTGTTCGGTCGGTCGTAGTAGTGCCGGAGTGGATTAGGCGACAACATCTTCATCCTGCTGGGACAATCTGGCCGCGTTCTGTATAGCCTCATCTTACTACAATAACGCGCCCTGCAGGCACGGCGTCTCTATGGCTTGCCTGGTCCAGTCTCTTCCTCGCAGACTGCAGCGTCGGTCCCCGGGGTACTGCAAATGGTCAGAACGTTATGGTGCTGTTTTCTTTCTTTTCAGTAAGACGTCAGAAGACAAACACTGTCAACTGAATGTATTGTTGTGAACTAAGCCTATAATGTGAACTGTCTGTTCGTAGACACTTGTTAGGCCCTTATCGGTAAAATGTCTGTAAAGAGTTAAGGTTAGGGTTAGCACTATACAGATAAGGGCTTTTACAGATAAGGGCTAAGGGCCTAACATTTTTGTTCAAATCCAATATCTGTCTACGGAACCGCAATTCTTATAGTGTCTTAAATCCCCAACTTAGTTACTTTCATAGTTTGTAGGCGGCATCGCTGAAAGTATCAGTCACCGTGACTGAATCAGATGCTACCGTGGTCCGTCCGTCTGCATGTCTGTGTCTGTCCGTCACACTTGTGTACCCTGCTAAAACTTTGGGATAAAAAGAGAAAACATTTAACAAAAAAAACAATTGTGTGGCCACCAGTATAACACTATTCGACAGGGGTCTTGGTCGCCAAAAATGAGAAATTTGGGGTAGAAATCCCCAATCAAAATTTGCATTGCAAGTTGCGGACAAACGGTAATAGACAGCAGAATGGTTACTGAACGCCCTTTCCAACGGTACGATCGCCGACCCCATACGAATTCTCTTTCCAAAAAGACATGTTCGCAGCGAATTGCGCATTTTGCTCCACGAACGAATTAACATTGCAAACAGTTCGCGTCGGGCTTGATTTGGCTTTGTTCTCGTGCAAGCCTCCGCGCGTCCGAGAACCCTCTTTAAGCCGCGACTTAAAACAAACTTGTTCTATTTAATTAAATTTAAATTCAGACGAAGCAGTGTGACTTCTGCCACTCTCAAGTTGCCCCGGCTATACTCTTGACCACTGCTAAGACGTCTCACTGCGTGTAACGCAGTGACGGCCACGGCGTAGTACGCACGGCGTAGCATATAGTGCCGGTCGGTCGAATCCTTCAGTTGTATAGATAAACATCGTCATCGGCGTCGAGTGATCGCCGGGGACGGCCATATGCCCGTGTGCCGAGCGAGCGCGAAACAAATGCTCCCAAGATGACGCCTACGTCCACCGTATTATGCGAACACAGTCCGTCCGTACGTGGCACCGGAGACCCGCGATAAGCTCGCCCGGTCGAGATGTCGTGAAAGATGGTCGCATGGATCGCGAGGATTTGTTCCGTCCGAACTGGCTCGGGACGAAATAGAGATCTCGTGGCGGTCCGCGGGCCGACACGTACCGCGTCTGTAATATTAATGGCCGGTCCGAGGACGCGCCTTAAGCTCGGAACGGGCGTCCGGGGAACGTACGTCAGAGATTCTCTGCGTATGCATGCGCGTTATGTACTATACGGTACTCGCTTCAGCCAACTACATGGACTCACTTCGACGAAATGTGATCGGCCCGATGACAGAAACGATAACCGGTCTTAGATTGACAGACTTGTCGTTGTAGCGGATATGAAATATGAAAAAATATAATCATCCACTCCGTACATATTAATATTTTTTTTTCAATCACATCAGACAAAAGATAAAAGTACTTAGAGGTTAAGCGCATTAAAGGTTAATTTAACAATATGCGCTATATAAATTTACATTTTACTTACTTACTTACTTACTTACTTGCTGTAGCACTGTTTACATGTCAAACTAATAACCATAAGCGCTTTATAGCCTGCGAAGTGGCAGCTGATTGGCATGAGCTAATGATACCGCAGCGCACTATGCAGCCATCCATTGCACGCGTTAGCGAGCAACTGAACCCTGCTGACAGTAAGAAAGTGAGTTGTCCTGAGCACACAGTCAGTTAACAACTTACTCAAGGTTGTTTTTAAATGATCGACGGTGAGATCACAACCGCAACTTTAAAGTTAAAAAAGATACTCTAACCATTACATGGCGTAGACAAGGGAGGGCAGGAAGCCCAGCCTTCTCTCAATCTTTCAGACAAAACATGAGCACACGTTTAAACTGCACTAAATTTGCAAATTTCTTTACTTGATTCTTAAGAAAATAATTAAAATTGTTACCATCAGATCTCATACTTTAAAGCAAAAATGCATCAAATTCGATTTCGGCTGGAGTTCCGCTCCAAACACCACTGGGGAGCTCACAGCGCTCCCCGACCCGCTAACTGGATATCAGGGAGTCCTATACTTCTAACGAAAAGAAAGAAAAAAAAGAAGAGAAGAAAAGGAGGAAAATAGAAGAAGAAAGGGAGGGAGAAAAAAAGAGAAAGACGAAAGAGGGAAGGAAGGAAAGGGAAAGGGAGACGAGCCCTCCATTGACATTTGTGGCTGAGCCACTAAAACCTTTTGCTGATTTGCATCAAAAATCAAGTGTTGCTGCAACAATTACCGCAACTGTTGCATGAGTCTTCTAAGCAGTTGCAGTATTGTCTGTGTGACGAGACTAACGATAAAGTGCTGTGGTCAACGACGAACAGCTTCCAGGTTTTCCCTGAGCCGACGGCGACTGCGGGCAAACTGGAAAGCGAGGCGTCGGGCGGCGAGAACTGCGAGCGATAGATAAACGAAATTAAACTGCTGGCAACGACGCCCTAGCAGGATGCATGGGGTGGGACAGGGCTCTGACATCGACTTCACGGGGTCTCACCGGAAAAGTGACCCGTATGCGGCTAACGGCTGTTCAATACGTTATGCAAACGAAATTGTCGAGTAAGCGAGTGACTGAGAGACGTGGGAAGCAGTGATGTGGTGTCGCCGTCACCGTCTGTCTCGAAGGAAAGGAATCGGAGCGCTCTGGTAGCTTTCTGTACTCTCTCGCTTGACACGTCTAGGTATACAGCGCAGAAAAAAATAATGCTAATGGCCACACACGGTACAGCTGGCAAGGAGCTAATACTTAAATATTTGTTTTTTAGTACCTAACCAAGATACTGTCATTCATTTCTAATGCTTTCAACAGTCGGTAATCAAGTTCTCACGGTTGCTGGTTTTTGCGTCTGAATTTTCTTCAGACGATGTAAGGTCTGTCACTTATAATCTTTTGTCAGCATTTCAAAACGCGGTTCTTCACTCAGAAAGTCTTAACCCGACCTCACCTCAGGCACCACCTGTCAGACTGTTTTGTTGGTTAACCGGTGATTGTCGGTTGATTTTTTCTCAACAATAACATTCGCGCGGCATTTATAATTCGAAATTTACTCTAATGTAATTCGATGCGATTATTAGCAGCATACATATCCATGGCACACATCACCTTATTTCCGATAGATCAGTAGTTTACGATGTCGTCAGTCCAATCTGCGTAAGTTACTGTGTGGCCGCTACATCATCTCGATCCGCTAATGCCATATCGTCCTATACGGCACCAACGAATGCGATGTGCTCGCCGACGGCGTTCGACGGCCGCTAACGGACAGAGATCGGATAACTCGATCGTCGCCGCAGCATTTTGTTCGTCGGACGTGGTTCGTCGTCTCCAGGGCTCGTCGCTCGACGAACCATTATCGTCCGTTGCGACGCGCTCGACCAAATTCCCACGTGCACGCGCCGAGTCATGTAGTTTACGTTTAAAGTAATTTGGCAGCGATTTAATGCACAGCAGCGTGTGAGGAAACGTGGCGGAGTTCACGCCATTACTCGCACAATAGTTCACTCAGTCAGGCAAGAGTTTTGCCAGACTAAGTTTCATTCTCAACGACAGCGATAATGATGACGTAAGGAAATAAATAATAAAAATAATTAGTAATATAATTTAATAAAATTACTCTTGTCCTGCATTATCCAGCCTTGCGATTTGGTTCGTCATTTTCAGGGTCCTGCATTTGACTGTCGACCCTTAAGTCTATAAGTAAGAATAAAGTTCGGTCATGTTATGCGAACAAATCAGCCATAATCATACTTACCAGATAATTAGTAAATATATGCAGAGTGTAGGGTTAAGATCCGATAAACAGATGAACTAAAACTAGAAAGCAGTCAGAGACCGCAGACCTCTGCCAACGCCATGTTGTTCGCCAGGTGGCAGCACCATATTCGGTTTGGCAGCGGTTTCCCTTATGCCCCATTGAAAGCAATGTTAACAAAAATTTTAAAATGATCCAGAATCCAGGATTCCTTCCGGATCGCCCCCAAAATTGAATCATTTGTAGTTTATGCCATGCCCGACATACCCTCAAAATTTCAGAAAGATCCATCCATAACTTTTTGAGTTATCTTGCTGACACACAGACAGATAGACAGACAGACAAACAAACTCTGGCAAAAACATAACCTCCTTGGCGGCGGTAATAAAATAAATGCACTGCTGATAAAATTAATTTTGTTTGTTTGTTTTTCTTTTTTATTTTTATTTTGCTACACCATAGTAAGGCGATTAAAAACCGCATATAATTATGTGGCTAAAATAAGCCTAAACAAAAAATACCAGCTTTGCTTTTGCGAAAATCACTGAGGCGACAAGAAGTCTAATCAATTAGGTTGTAATCAACCAGCAGCAGGAACTGGGCTAAAGCTAATACACTACTTGCTTGCTTGTCGCAGATGTAGGACATTTTCCCTCTGGACATATTCCCCTTAAACGTTTCCCCGCTAGACGTTTCCCCCTTCCGTTTTTGCGATACCCGCGGACATTTTCCCCTCACCCCACTTTATTTTCATGTTACCTTGTTGCAGGCTGGGGGAAATGTTTTAAGTCTTCGAAAACAGGCGGGAAAGTGTCCGGGCGGAGGAAATGTCCGAGAGGAGATACGTCCGGGATTGAAGCGTCCAGAGGGGGAATTTCCGTCTTCTCTTGCCGCGGAGTCCCGTATTGTCTGGTTACTTGTTCGCTCGGATACACTCGGCAGCATGGCGTACGGTGGTGTGCTGTAATTGTACCGACGACGAGCGATGCGATGTTCGATACAATCCGACGGACGCGATGCCAGATAAACGCAGCGGCTGAAGCCACAGCAACAGAGCCGAGGGGACCGCCGGCAATTAGCATGCGATGTGCGTTCTCGGGATGTGCGTTGAAGCGACGACGATCTCGCGATCTGCTAGTCGGTCATATGCTGCGCTGGTTATTGCGTTTGTGTCCCAATGCAATCACAATACGTCGATATCGCTGTCGGCTCGCTTCAACGATTCATTCATTAACGGAACGGGAAGAACGCTGCTGCTGCTGCTGCTGCGGGCGCAATTAACCGTCCGCAGTCACGCTCGCATCGCTATCAGTCGAGCAGGAGAAGGGAAGAAGACATTTGACGACCGACCGACCGAGCGATACACTTGTCAGTAGGACTCAGCGATATCACGCCTGACAGGCCTGACGCCATCTGATCGTTGAGAAGCAGACGAACAAATAAAAGAAGAAGCTAAATTACACAGAACGAAAGTGCATCGCATTTATTTCCTCTCGCCGCCGATCGGTCGACAACCAACGCGTAATGTGCAACAGGACTGAGATACAGTAGGGGCTTATAATTGTTGTTTGCGACTGCGACTCGATTAAATTCTTAGTTTTCGGCTCGTATGGCCGCATGTGACGACACTATAATACAGAAATCACCCACCACGCTCCAGATTCTGATTCTTATGCTGTGTTTGTCAGATAAATCGAGAAACTAGTAATTATTAATATATATCTGATGGCAACATAACGCCAAGGCGTATAACTTTGAAAACACGAATGGTAAACTCGCAGTTTGACGGATAAAAATCGACAGAAGAGAACACTAAAAATTGAAAACTTGCAGGACAATCAATAGCAAAAAGTCGAAAGTGCAAAGTACTGAACCAGTTCGGTATGTGCCGATAATATGAATAAAAAATCATTCAAAAAGCGAAGTCTGATGAAACAAAATCAGTCGCCGCGGAAGAAGCGCGAGATGCGACGGTCGTGTGGAGTATTGCGCAGGAAAGCGTGAAGTATAAGAAAGGAACTGTGGCGGCGGCGGTGCACAGACGCCGAAACCGACGGCGACTGCAGCATCTCTCACGGCAATCAGCATCTGCGACGACCGACCGACTGGCACTGCGCTCACAATATACTGCAGCCTTGACGGCGCCTTGGCCGGGTTGGTTGGATTGTGGGACGATTCGTGCAGTCTGTTTGAAGGCTGCATTAGGATGATTCGAGCACTGAGAGGGGAGGACAGGACAGTGAATGTCACGAATGCTGTTTCACTGGTTAATTCTCGCAGCCAACAGTTGACTAGAAGTGCACAGTATAAATTAACTAGGCATGTATATATAACATTAGAACTCATCTGCCACGTACGTGACGTGAACCAAGTCATATACATTAGGCCTATATTCTGATTTTGCTTACTTCGCACAAAATGGTATTAAGTCAGAGCAAACTCTGCTTTTGCAGTGGACAATTTGTCTATGCAGCATCAAAGGAGTTGCACGAAATGTCTCAAGACCGTTGGTTGGTAGGATGGCTCAGTCGCTGGTCGGTCTGCCGCACAGCCGCCGCAGCAATCTATCGGCTGTCCAGCGATGCGAGACACGATGCCAAATTAGCCGAGCCGACGAGTCAGCAGATTGCACCGACCTCTGACGCACCGATTGATAGACGCACAAACAGACTGACAAGTAGAAAGACACGAGCGCGGATGTAGACCTACTAGATACCGCACTTACGCAATACCAGCTGATACCATTCCAGACTGCGCGGTATCGTACTTAAACGGAAACTATGCACGCTCACAGGGCATAGACCACACCGTCACTAGCTTATGACGCGCGACTGCAGGTGAAAATTGCGAAAACGTGGTACGAGTGCGAGCCGAGTGCGGTTTAAACACAGTGACCGGACTGATGCACTGACGGGAAGGGAAATATCAACGCACCTTCGACTCGATTTAAACAGGTTTAAACAAGATGTACGAATGTGACAAATGACAGACGACAGAGTGGACAGACAGAGAGACCATGCTACAGAAAAATGTGTATGAATAGGCGAAATCACTTGCGTTGCGATCAGGGTTCTCGATAGACCTAAATTTTTAAGACGTCATGACTTACAAGCTAAAAAAATTTGGACGTCAGTGTACAAAATTCGGAAGTCATGCAGCAGGCGTACAAAAAACTGAAGCAAAAAATCAACATTATGAAAACAAATACGTGTTCATGAAACGAAGTATGCAGAAACACGACAGTCAGCGCGAATGTTAGACCCTAACGTCATGACCCTATTGTACTAAAGAAACATTCGAATGCAGATTTTGACGTCAATTTGCAGTTTGTTATTGAAAAATAGACATGACAAAAGACCGTTTGATTTGGACGTCGTAACGTCTAGGTCTTGAAATTTTGGCGTACGGGCTTAAATTTTTAGGCGTGTTTACGCCCAGACGTCCGCTATTGAGAACCCTGATTGCGACTCATTTGGCGTAAATTAGATAGCGAGTCTAGTAAAAGTTGATAGTAAAACAATAGTGAAACGAGAAGGCGCTCGTTAGAGTGCATATCTCCGCCAATTCGTGTACACAGACAAACAGACAGACAGACAGATAGACACACAGACGGACACACAGACGGACAGATCGACCAATCTCATAATCTCCTCCAATTCACCTCGTTCCATTAGCTGACATAACAATAGAGACCAGATCAGAGACGCAATATCGTCATTACTAACGAACTTATAGACCTAATGAAAGAACGCTATACAAGAAATCTACTGACGAAGGATGATATTGTCGTCTCAACCTCGCGGCACCATCCCTGTAGGCTGGCGGCCAGCTTGCTTCTATCTACTATCACCAGACACCGCATGTTATTACACCTTTCCGACCTCTTGTGACGTCGTCGTCGTCCCTGGCCAATTACCACGGTGTCCGCTGTCCGTCGGCGATAAGGCCCGTCTGTCCGTCCGTCGGCCGGCCCGTCTGTTTGCCGTAAGCCGAGGGCGGAGACGTCAGGAGTCCGTCTGCCGCGCTGATAACACAATTAGTCGCGAGCGAGGTGCAGTGTCACTGGATTGTTTCAGAGGATGCTGGCGGTCTGCGGGGCCAATGTGTCGTGATGCATCACATTGTCACTGTCGCCGCAGCTTCCTAGAAGCCACCCCGCGCAATATGACACGCAGCTAAGCTTCAGCTATCATCGTTAGCATTTTTATCACCATTATTATGCGGTCGTCCGAGTAGACCGCATAATACCGCACTATACGGGTCTTGCCCGTTCGTCCGTCTATCTGTCCGTCTGTCGGCTTGTCCGATGCGAGCGCATAACTCTAACCCAAAAAGGCGTAGAAGAGCCAAAATTGGCGTGAACGTTTGCCATCCTAAGGGTGGCCTAACAATAGGAGACGAAAGACTGTTTCAGGGTGTCACGAATCTTGCCTCGTGGCAACGCTAAACGATGAACAAAGCAGCACGTCGTGATGTGATCGTGACTGGTTTGACACTGCAGTGATGGCTGCTTCAGCATTGCAGCGTATTGTTTGTGCGCGAGCAAAGCATTCAGCAATCTTCGTCGACATCGTCGCAATGGATCGAAACTGAAACTGAACTCTCTGGGGATATCCTTCACGGGCGTTCCGCCCGCGGTGCGACACTCTACCGCCACTGACTGGTTCACAGGTTCGCGATGATAACTTGTGGCAGGCACGCGGGCGAGTCGTCTCGGATATCTGACGGCAGACGTTCTAACGTGACTGATCACGGCACGAGACCGCAGCATCGTTGAGACATTATGTTACCTCTGTTTGATTCGTGTCCAGAGAAACGCTATAGCAAAATAGCGCTATTAGCTGTAAGCCTAAAGAGCGTTTTTATATTATCGAGTTCTCATCTTGACTGCCCACCGAAGCGACGGCAGTATTGTTATCAGCTAAGTTTTTTTTTGTTTTTTTTCCTGTTAACACAATAATTGATAAACCGCTGCACTTAGACTTAGCTTAATAAAATTTTGTACAGATAGTTGTGAAACTGTGAAGCGCTTTTCAAGTCGAGTCCGTCTCATATAAGCAATGTTTTAGCAGGTACTCATCCAGCCTTTACGTTTATCTTATTCTTGCCACGCACCACATTATCTCCCTGTGACCAATGACCGACACTTCTCGATAGTTTGGCGACGAAGCCGAACAAGGGCCGCTGCGACAGACATCTTGTCAATCCCGTCATTCGTACTTCGTTCAGCTGCGCGCCGTCCGACTGCGTATGCTCCGTCGTGGCGCCCGCCGCACTCTCGCCACGGCGGCACCAGGCCCGGCCGTCACGGCAGCGTCCGAGACCGAGCTGGTCTCGTGCGGTGTCCACCGGGACGCCTCGTCGTCATCGTGACGCCGTTGGACTCGTGACCCGCTCGACGCCTGGCTGCTTGGTTTCCTGCCCCACTCACTGACTGACTGACTGACTGACAGGGATGTGGTCTCGGTCTCGACGTCTCGGTCTCGACACCGTCTCGTCATCACGTACTAACGTTTCGTCTCGATCTCGACTCAGAAAAAATTTCGAACGTCTCGGTCCCATCTCGGTCTCGGCTCAATAGGTCTCGTGCACACATCCCTAGCTGTCCCACTGACTGACTGGCTGACAGAGATGACATTGTGGTCGGGGCCTTGAGACCGTTTCGTCACGTACTAACGTCTTGTCTCGGTCTCGTCACGGTCTCGGCTCAAAAGGTCTCGTGCACACACCCCTGTCCTACTGACTGACTGACAGGCAATCGGTCAAACTTGCTGCATGCTTGCTAACTTCAGCGCCGAGCCAGCCAGAAAGCGTTGGTCCATTCTGCCGCGCATGTGTCACCTCGTCTGCTACTGTAATTAGCGTGTCAGCTGCCGCAGCAGATAGTCACGTAGCTCAGCGACTTTCTTCTTCATCTTTCACTTTTTCACTGCATTAATTTCTATTTAGACATTCGACTGTTGCACGTACACCGCCAGAACTTTTCTGAAATAGAGCTGTATTTGCCGAGGAAGGGGATCGAGGGAGTTGGATTCCCCTGTCCCCTTACGGAGTCCGTGAAAGTATGTAAGGGGGGTTCAACGCTGACTCCTTTGTTGTCCCATATTCCTTGACAAGCTCAGTCAATTCGACCATCGCCTAAAATTTTGCAGCAAGTTTTGTTTTTGGCGCGTTTGAAGACATAGGCCTACTTTATTAAATACCGTACAAAATCGCGCACAAAATACGCAATCCACAATACTATGTGTACGATTTTGATGTTAAATAAATAAATAAACGAATCGGAATCAGATCAACTTCACTGCGAGCAAGTAATCGCAAATGGAGGAAGTCGTTTCAGGCTGCGGTGAACGGCGACTCGGAGTCGGCATTCATCGTCGTTGGTTGTGTCGAGAGCAAGCTGTGCCGTCCGAGCAGCGCTGCTGGCGCCGGGCAGGTCGGGCGGGCGCTATAGATGCCATCGACGACAAATAAAGCCAGCGGCGGCATATCGCGGCCAGTCGGCAGCGACGCCGTTTATTTGTTCAGGTCGACCGTCCATATCACGACCCCGTCCCTGCAGACCGCACGCCGGCCGGCCCTCGCCGGCGCGAAATTAATTAAATCAACTCTGTCGGTGCAAAATACATAACAAACGATCGCCGGACGACGGCTGGGTCATCTGCTGCTTGCAGACAACAGGCGAGTGGTCATCGACGGACTGGAGTCTGGACTGACCTACTGGACGGCAGAGACATCTCTCATGACGTCAGGTCTTACCTAAGACTGACGCCGCCCTTGCAAGTTGCACTGCGTCACACAATGCCGCCGCATACGGACAGCTGGCCATTTTTTGACGACGGCTCGGTTTTAATCACCATGGTTTTAATCACTGCACGCAGGCGCTGCGCAAAAGCCTGCACGCAAATCTGTCCGCGGCTGTCTGTCTTGCAATGTACGCCAGGGTGTAGCAATCACTCTGCAAGTTCAGAACTAATGCCGTGTTTCTGGCTTTTGTTAAGCCGTGACCGTCGAAGTGTTCAGGGAAAGCTGCGTGAAGTGGCTCCCGTGCAGCATCAGATTTAATCACATGTACAATGCCATCGCTGCGAATGCTACTGCTTCTCGTTGGCTCCGTACATACTTAAATGTATCTCACGTTGTATCTCTCACCTTTCCTGGCCTCAGGAAGGGTCAAACGCCAGTAAAGCGGGGCGTAGGGCATGGCAGACTGATTCATAGAACCTCAGTAATTGCGCGGGAAAATTGTAACTGTTTTCCTACATGTTTAGCAATTGGTCTGTTGTGTAAATTTGCTAACGTACTTCAGTAATACATTGTCAGTATGAGTCGTATCGGGAAATCATTGAAAACTGCCATCACGCATATTTGTTGTACGCACCGGCACTGTATGGCGTGTATACACGGTGACGGTGACGGCGTCTCAGTCACAGCAACATTCATCTTCATCAACGCTGCTGTACCGTACAATTCCCTTTGGACGCCCGGCGAGTGTCGCCACCGCCGCAGCTTGGACCACTGCAGAATGGCTGAAAGAAGCGCGCCAATCTTGCAGCCACGCTGATGAATCCTGACAGTCAGTGGACGGACGCACACGTCATGGTGACGTCATAGTGTGACGTCGTCGTAATGTCACGTGGTCCGGCGGCGGCAAAATAGCGCCTTTAATGACGCACTGTCGAACATCGTCTACGCTTGACAGATTGCAGCAGCACGGCGTTCTGATATACTAGCACTACTATAGCATCATCATAGGTACGACTACTGACTAGTATCAGCAATATTGGTTCATTAGAATGAGCAGACTTCCAGTTCATTTGAGACAAACTGACATTAAGTTTGGAAGCAGTTTAAGCAGTTGCTAAAAACATTTCTGTTTGTGAGTCATGCTTTGAGAACGCGACAAATTGTAAACATGTAACCTGTTAAATCTAGCGTTTCATAAAGTTTTCTTAGATACTTATCTACTTACCTGCGACCATAATGTGCAGCCTACGTAATGAATCTGTTTCAGGGAAGACAACGGACTTAAAGCGGATACTATGTAATTATATTCTTTAAATATCTGATCACTAGCTTGGTCCACGGTTCACGCCACATATACTCTTCCGAGAATTTTCACAAATATAAACGTGCACGACTTTTCGAGTGATCTATAGCGGACGGAAAAAACTTACAAACAAAACAAACAGACTTAGCGGAAAATAGGCGGATAAATAGCGCGACGGTGTTAATGGTGTTCAAATTTCAAGCATCTATCTCTAGGTGTTTCGCTGAAGTCTGACAGAAAGGTGATTGTAATGTGACGCCGACTTGAACGACATGCAACACGGCGTCCAACTGAAGACACGTGCTGCGGTCTGTCAACTGACCACCACCGCGACGCTCGTGTGAGACACTTACCATGCAGCGCGCTAGCTCGAGCGTCATCTGACGGCACGATCCGCTCGCGTGACGAATTTCCGCAGTTTCTCGCTGACAATTATCGAACAGCGAGCGATCGAGTCAACCTGGCTTCCCAGCATGCCGGTCGGCTATCTCTGCTGCCTAACGCCGGCCGGCCGTAGAGGCGCTATCGGCGATCGGTCCGAGGACCGACCGACGGCGGGCTAGACTGTTCCGTCTTCCCGTCGACGTCATCGGCAATTTGCGCCGACTTCCGCCGAGTCATGCAGGCCGCACATCACCGGCGCAAGATGGCCGGCCGCGATACGCCGACCGACGACTCAATTTTCGTCCACTTCATATTGTTATGATGTCAGAGCTTATTGATGACGCCGGGGTTCGCGGGGCGCCGCCTGAAATCAATCTACAGCCCCGGGCCCCAGCTGGGCTGGTTATACCAAGATTAGGCGCGCGTTGTCTCGCGTCAGATGCAATCCAGATTTTCCGAGGATTTAACGATCGCCGGCGTCAGTGGATATCGGCCTGTCCGGCGCGCGGCCCACAGTATTTCTTGATCAACACGTCCGATGGCGATGGCCAACAAGGCGATCGACGCGACACGCGCCGAATATATTATTTCGTCGCGAACGCGTTAAGCCGCAGAGATGTAATTGTCTCGTTGCCGGGATAATCCGCTTACAATATTGGATCCGTATTACCGCCGTGTAACAAACATCCTATTAGAGCTGTGCGATAACATAATTTAATTAAACACAGCCGCGCAGCACATTCTCTTCGATATTTTCACCTTACCAGTACTGACCGATGTTGAAAAAAATCATCACCGAGTTATCAGGGTATTGACAAAGATTTGAAACTCACATGAAGCGGTAATAATAATAACAATAACAAGGGTAAAGTAACCAAGCGGTATCCTTGCAAACATATTACTAAACGCAAAATTGTAAGCTATAGAGTTATAGTATGCGTCGACGAGGGTATATAATATACCGTTGGATAGGGCGCTGCCGAGTTCATATAGTAGGCTGACTATTCTGCTATCTGAAGCGATTGCGCAGCAATCTTTAAAGCAATTTTTGACATGCGATTTGATCCTAAATTTCTCCTTTTTGACACCTTACAGCCATGCTGTAAAGCGCGTCTATGGCACGATTGTCGTCCGTCTGTATATCGCGGATGTATTGTGACTAATAGGGTGTTTACACGACTCAGCAAACGTCCAGCATTAGCAGGTGTATTTTGAATACATTTCCTGGAAGTTTGCTGGAAGTTTGCTGGACGTTTGCTGGATCGTGTAAACACCCCATAAGCGGTTCTAAATAGGCCCTAGGTTGCTATTGATCACTAATAGAAAGTCGCATATTGATTTTCAGATAACACGAAAATCATCGACCTTGGATGGCCTTGAAGGTCAGTACTGCAACGGAAGTCTATGGACTGTAGCGCATCGTTCCTGGCAACAGCTGGGCTTTCTTGGTGTTACTTGAGGCCACATGAGTGTTCCTGCCATCTGGCATCTTATTCCGTCCAACGGCGTTAGGGGGGAGGGCTAAAGATAACATCTCATAGCTTAAATATTGCGTATAATGTCGTCACTATAATGTCACCGCGGTAGTTTAAAACTCCCGGTAAACAGCACATCTCTAATCATCCTATGCCCCATTCTGCTGGGCTTAACGGGGGCTGTCTGTTGCGGGCATAGGTCACCAGGGCGCGCCACATACGTTCCGACACCCAGAATTAGCCGACAAATACCGCTTATCTCTCTCTCGCTGTCCGTCGGTTTGCACTCGTTCCGTCGTGCATGCAGCTATTTGCATCTAAATTTACACGCGGACCTAATGTCATTGTGCGACGTCAGTAAGGCTATTCCCTCGTTTGAATTTTTCAGCTAAGACGCAAGTTCGCGCGAAGGATTCTGTGAGTGACGTCATGAATTCGAGTACCTGTAAATTCCGAGTGTAGGACATTCCCCCGGACGTTTCCCCCGCTTTTTGCATACCCGGGCATCCCCCTATGCTGCTGAGTGTACGTAGCCTATGTGTCAATCGTATGCATTTGTGACCAAATAGCAAATATCCAAATGTATTGATTTCTTAACATAAAATATATACAACATATATACAGCTATATTCAGCCCATAATTTAAATGGCACTATAAAGTAATTTAAAAGAAAAAAAGCGAGCGATTAAGCTTACACACACATCTTTATTCACCATAATATTATAAATGCAGTATAGCACAGTATACAAACAGGAAATAAACAGAAAAGCAAAAACATAACTAATGAGCAAGCAAACATTCGACGCCACGAAGAAGAATCGACGATTCGAACGGCCGTCCACAGCAGAGTACCGGTCGGCCTCGTACATGTCGTACTGTAGTACGTTAGTACGTTGACAGAGCGAGGTCAGACACGGTCTTCCAGGCTGTGGCCGACCGCCAGTCTGCCGCAGCCCCTAGCGTCCACTGGACGACGGCGGAGCGGCTGCGCGGCAGACGGACGAGCCAGCCGAGTGATGTTCCCGAGGCGTCGAAGACCTCAGGAAGCTACGAAGTAAGCCATCAGTTGGGTCATATCTGAACATGCGACAGGATCCACTTCCAGTCGGTCGCCATTGTTGACGACTTCCGTCAGCGGAACCGCGCACGGGGTGATTGCACCACTGAATGCCCTCTTTCGTCACTCGCTTATATACTGTAGCCAGCGTAATCACGTCACGTTTCGTCATCTCTATAATTAGCCGAATTCTAGCACCGTCGGCGCAGGTCCGAAAGCTATTTATAGCAATGACGTAAGGCGGCACCTGGCTACAAACAGCTGATCAATTGCGGTTGCTACGAGGCGTATTTTGGCAGCGAGGCACGCGCTGTCGTCAGCGTGCTGTGAGTGAGCACTGAATAGAGAAAAAACCATGGGAAACCCTGGCATGTTATAAACCTGCGAATACAGTGCACTGCAGTCAACAAAACACATAAATACACTGCAGATCATTCAGTCACTGCCGTCCGCACAGGTGGTCGTCGTGCGTCGATCGCAGTGGTGGAACCTACCACCAGGGCGTCATCATCGTCATATTCGTTTAATCAACAATAGTTGGCAGACCGCTTCTAGATTTATAATAAGCCTACAATCGATCGAAAATAGTTCCTGCAGATAAAAAAAATTAATTAGAAATTTGGGGCAAAGCCCAACGTGAGTCCGCCCGGCGCCCTAAGTCCGACTGGGGGAAATTAGGGGGGGGGGAAAAATTTCCCCGGCATCAAAG